>ENA-ORXU01001317-ORXU01001317.1-marine-metagenome-genome-assembly--contig:-NODE-1317-length-21330-cov-3.840964_pt1 | contig 21330 bp, 13 predicted proteins | sample MGYA00237869_ERZ511484 | MGnify/ENA metagenome assembly ERZ511484
GAACATACCAGTATTCAGTTAATACTTTACTTTTTGTTATTTGGGCGTCTACATTAATTAAAGGAGTCCACTCCCAATACTCTACTTTATAGCAAGCATTAATTCCATAACCAATACTAGGAGTCAAAGCTACTCTTAGTTTGTTGTTTAATAAAGAAGCAGGAGATTTGTGAATGTTTATTTTTATAGTAGGGCCTGGTCTAGTTACCGGGCTATGTATAAGAACATAATATCTAGGCGCTAAAATATACGAAGAAGTAGATACCTCTTCGTTAAGTGCTTTATTGTATATGTTTATAGGATCTTGTTTATATATATTTAATTCACTACTATTTACATAAGTATGTTGTGTAGCAGCAAAGTCTATGTAAATAGGTGTCTTTGGTAGTATAGAAGTTCTTAACATTTAAAGTAATAGTAGGTTATTACTATTACTTTAATCATTTGATAATGTCATTTGTTGAGCTAACTTTTTAGCCCATTCTTTATGACATTCATTCTTACGCTTCTTATTGGCTAACACTGCTTTTTGAGCTGACTTAAGTAAATTAGAATTACTTTTTTCTGTTATAAAGTTTGTCAATGGCTGTACCTATTTCTAAATGATTTTGATTAAACCTGGTAACTGAGGCTAGTCTTGAGGATTTAACAACACCAGTATTAAGACCAGTAGTAATATTGAGTCCAACCCTAACCATATACTGATGACATTGAAAAATCGCATTAACAATTGCATCCGCTAAATCTTTTCCTGCATAAGGGTGAATAATTTGTTTATTAGGTTTCATTACTAGTTCAGATAATTCAGTAATAGCTTCATTACTCCATCTTGAATCACGAGGTAATATAATATAATCGTGTGCTAGTAAATCTCTAAATAAAGTATAGTATGAAAACTGCATTTCTCTAGAGCAGCTTACTTGTTGAGAATCTATTCCTTGACTATGTAATTTCTGTATAAATGCTGCACTATTCCATTGATCAAACGTTACTCTTTTAACGTGTCTAGCCGGTATAATGTCATTTAGTCGCTCTTCTATATCTAAGAACGATACCACGCGTCTAAGGCCATTGTCATCGGTGTGAGGTTCCCATTTAAGTAAACCATCTACAGATATACACCACTTGTCATTTACTTTAGTAGGTCTAGCAATTGCTAGAGCTGCGCTATCTTTTTTTAATGCAGGATCAATATGTATAAAGCTCAGCTCACTTGGGTCTGGATTGGGAGCAAGTCTTAATATCTTTATACCAGCATAGTGTCTTTCTCCTGCAGCAGTTTTGATATCTATTTGATGAGGTATTGCATCTAAACAAGTAACTCCTGTTGCTGATCTTTTAAGATTTATTATATCTATAAAAGTATTAAACTTACTAAATCTAACTCCTTCGTACTCTCTTCTCGCTTTTACAAAGTCTGTAGTATAGTCAGATACAATTACAGGTGTGACCCCTTTTATTAATTGTAGGTTAACTTGGAAAGTTGTAAGTTTAAATCCTAAAGTATTAGGATCTTTTTTTGCATCTTCATATAATACTTCAATAGGATCTCCAGGTTCCCATGCAGAACTAATAGCTACTTTTTTAAATGAAGTACCAAAAGCTGCACCACCTGCTGCTACGTTACGCCAAATTTCAAAAGCTTTATTTTTACCTTCTTCTCCTGTGGTTTCAAAACGAGCTACTTCATCAAGTAACATACATTTAAGTGTGTAACCTACGAGAGATTTAGAGTTTGTATGCTTAGCATAAATTGCTACGTTCTTTTCTTGACAACGAATTTCTTCTGATAAAATTTCTATTTTACCAATGTTTTTTAAAGCTGTGAAAAAGTTTGAGTTTTCTGCATAACCTCTTATAGCAGCAAAGATAGTTTCTTTTACTTGAGCTTGTGATTGTGCCATTACTAATATAGCAATAGGAGAACCTGTAAACATTTTGTAATGTTTATGAGGATTATCCATAATAATTAAATCATAAAATTCTTTAAGAGCAATGATAGAAGCCATTGTAGAGTTATGACTAATTATATGACTACCTATAACATGGGTACCTTTTACTTCCAGCGCAATTGTTTGCTCTGTACCTTTACAAGTAACACTAACAATACTTTCCCAGTTAATATTGTTATTGCATAGATCACACATAGACTCTGTAATATTAACAAAGGATCTAGTAAGTACTGCTTTTTTAGATGTAACAAAATCTTTTGTGAATAATCCTTCAGGTATTCTATCTTCAAGATAATACTTAGGAACAATTCCTATCTCTCCATAAGCTTCTTTTACAGTTCTTGAATCGTTAGTAAAGTCCCATCCAAATATATTAAAGAAGTTATGTGTAGTATTAGTATTTCTTAGCTCTAAATACCTTTTACAATTAATAAAAGTTATTCCTAACTTGTTAAAAGACCTTAATACAACATCTTTAAACTTAGTATTAACTTCAACTCTAGATCTAAGATGCTTATTATCATCATCTGTATCTAAGCTCCAGCTAAATTGACAAATATATTTTAATAATTTTATTGTAGATTCTTTTGATAGATTAAAAAATATGCTTGGATTTAAATTGTTATAGAAGTTTAACATGTAATCAGAGTTAATACTTATACTTCCCTGATTAAATTGATACTCAGTGGAGTTAAAATGCTTATTTAATATTGAATAAGTCTGATACTTTTTTAAAGGAGTTAATAATTTTCCTCTTCTATTTGTAAAACATATAAATAAAGCAGCTATCTCTGCTTCTTTGTCTGATAAATCTTTAGTTCCAAAGACAGGAACTTCTCCACTAGTAGCAATTCTTTCACCTACTTTTAATTCTTCTAGCTTACGCCAGGTAGGTTTCTTATCTCCTTTTCTATAGGTTAAAAAAGGGTGATTGCTGTTGGTAGTCTCAGTTTTACCAGTCTCTGTTTTAATCTCATAAACCTTTTCTACTTGGTTTAGCTCACTTTTTAAATCGTAAGTTATATAAGACTTAACTATTTTACTATCAAAGTCGTAAGTGTATATACCAACCTTTTTATTATCTTGAAGCATGTTGTGCAATTCAAGATAAGTTAAGTCTCCTTCTGTAGTAGGTATAATAGCTGACGCAGCATTACACTTAGAAGCTCGTCTTCCTGCTTCTAGTACTAAAGAGATGTAAGGTCTATCTGGAACCCATGTTGATCTTTCATCATCTACCCATTGCTGAAGAATAGTTTGTTCATCTGGTTCAAGAGGTTCATTGTAAAAAGCTTTTAATATAGCTTTCTGTGTAGGATATAATTGAAAGTCTGTATCTCCGTTAAAGATAATCCTATTTGCAAATTCTATAATTGAAAGTTGACCTTGCGATTGTAAATTAGCAAGGTTCATTTCATTTAGAAAGTCGTCAAAGAATGAACTCATTTAGTGTAATAGTTTCTGTGATTGGTTTATTAGAATACGTCAATGTGGTATTGTAGTATTTATTTAATGTACTTACGTCTACATTTAGTCCTACATAGTATAACACAAAAGTGCCGTTATTAGCTACTTCTATTAGTATATCATTATTAGCGTTAGTAATTTCGGATCTAGATACAGTCTCTACTTGATTGTCAATTAGTAACCAACCTCCTTGAGTAATACTATAGTTGATAGGATTATCAAAGGTTAGAATTTTTTCATTGCCTGGCCTTCTAAAATTATTAATATCAATACTAGAAGGAGGTAAAGGTGTACCTTCTATAAAATAAACAGAGGTATTAGATGTGTTAGATTTTTTTACTATAGTAATAGTGCTATTAACAGATAAGACAGGACTCTGAAAGTTTCTATTGCTAGTTCTAATTTCTCTTGAAAACATATTAACTATAATTAATTTAACTTTCTCATCCCCACTAAAGGTTTTGTATTTTAGAAAATATAAACTTCCATTTAAGGATTTGTTAACTAAGTTTTCATCTAGTCTTGATTCTCCAAATATACCTAAGTGTCCTATTACTGTATATTTTAAATTACCCTTCATATCATAGACTTGATAAGGTGCGTCAGGGTTAATTGAATTAATAGTTAAATCATCTACTAATTTATCTCTTAGATCTATATACATAGCCCAAGGAGATATCATTAGTATGTTTCTTTTGTAACTTAAAATAGTATAGAAGTATTCTATTAACTCTTGATACTTACTTGTAGATATAGCTCTCTTAGAAGACTCTAGCGGTATATCTAATACTTCTTTTGCATAAACTAGTAAGTTATTTACCCCACCAAAAGCATCTGCTATATAAGGAACGCTAGTTTGAACTTTGTTTACAATACTTATTGGTATCATTATATAACTTCGCTAGAGCTTACTAGTTTAAATGTGTAATCAAAAGTAGTACCATCACTAATAGATAGTGGATTGCCAGGATTAGCTGTGTTAGTAACAGGTTCTACAAATATAATATTTCCATTAGTATCTCCTCTATTATTACCATTTAGATTAGGATCAGCACTTGTGATATTAGCTCCTCTTATAACTACTATATGAGAAAAAGGTTCTAGGTTTCCACCTGACGCAGTGAACGAAACGTTTATCTCAGCTTCAGTTAATTCATTACTAATTATAGAAGTGTTAATTGAACTATTTAAAACTATAGATCTTGAATATCCATTAAGAGAAGTGCTTCCTATTTCTGTATTAAATACGTCAGTCATAGTTAAAGATGCACGAGATTCTAACTCCTGACTTGTTGGTGTGTCTGTAATTCCTAAATTAGGATTGTTAATAAGAGCTACTACTAAATTACTACCTAAGTAATTCTTAATAATATTTTCTTTTATGGCGTAAGTATAAGTTGGTATAGACATAGTTAAGGTGCTATTACAATTTTATTATTAGTGCTAGTTTGTTTGTATATAATTCTTTGTCTATTATATCCTATAGGAAAGTGTAGGCTTTTTTTCTTACTTTCACTTTTGATGTTAACAAAGTTTAAATCTTTTAGGGTAGGAGCATCTGGCAACAATACTTTTTTGACTGGTTGATTGTCTGAGAATAAATTATATTCGTACCATTCTTTAGATTTAGAAAACTGCTTATTAGTAATCCTTCCTGTAAACCTATAGTCAGGTTTAATATTAGAACTCCACATTAGTTTAGAAGGTGGCGCGTCTATGAATTCTAATAAAGAAAAACTATCTACTAAACTAAAAAAGTCAGCGTTGTCTGCATTCAAATCATAGTTTTTAGGTTTAATATCAGAGTAGTATAAAACACTAATATGATCTGTTAACATTTTGTAATCTACATATTCGTATATAACTTTACCATTGTTATTACTTACGTTTATACCTGTGTATATAAAATTATCAGAATAAGGATGAGTCTGATTTACTAAAGGCGAATCTGTATAATAGCTTCCAGGTCTAGTAGATGCATATAGATATTGCTTAGTAGGATATATTAATTTATAACTAACGGTCTCTACGTCGTAATATTTAAGGCTAGGTAATAAGTTATTGTCAATTAGAGTTTGAGAATATTGTTCTACTGGTAAATAAAAGTACTTCCAGTTTATAAAAGTAGTTCTATAAGAGGGGCTAGTATCTACTAACTCGTAATAATACAACTCTTGTGTATCTGTAAAATAAGGAGTAGTCCTTTGAATTATATTTATAACTCTAGTGTTTGTGTATCTTTGAATCTCTTCCCATTCTTTTAAAGATGTTGTATTCTTTCTTATTAGGGGTAGCATATAATAATCTTTCTTAAAGTTAGGATTATTATCTCTTTGGGATTCTATAGTCTGTAAGTAATTGCTTAGCATTTTTATAGTTTTGATGGTGTATTAGTATCGCCCGGCTCAGTATTAGTGCTAGCTGTTGGTACAACTTCTGTAGTTGATACTGGAGGACTGTAGTTAGGTAATTTTATTTGTATGCTTCTCATTCTATATACGTAGCTATCAGCTCCTCCAATTACTTCTTTAGTTTCTTTATAAACTGCTATATCTATACTAAATATAGTACTAGTAATCCCTGGGTAAAATCTAGTACTAGTTCCGCTTCTTACAGTAAAGTCTTTATTACCATTAACTGTAGTACTAACTTCTAATTGTATAATCTCTCTTCCACCTGTTGTACTCTTTGCAGATAGAACTGTTATGTTAGATACAGTAGCTTTTGTATCTGTAGAAAAAGATTTGTTTCTTTTTATAGTCTCTACTAACTTTCTCTCTAGTACAGGCCTAGACCCTAGACTTGATCCATCACTTTCTTTATTAATTAAAGAAAGATATTCGTTAATTCCTTTTATAATAGTAGGATTTAAATCACCATCAGCAATAGCTTTAGCATACTTACTATTTCCAGTAGTATTTTCATCTTGAAATCTACCTCTACTCTCTGCAGTTACAGGTCTTGGAGCATTAGCTCTAGTTCTAGAATTACTAGCAGTTATAATATCTTGTAGAGTAGGTACTTCTGCGTTAAACTCAGTGTCTTGTGAACTTTGTATAGGAGTTTGAGTTTTTTCTTCTTCTACAGATTGAGATTCAGTATTACAATAACTTGGATTAGAACTTTCTCTTAAATTAACTACACTTAATAACTCTGAAAAAACAGCAGCATAGTTTTCTAATCTTCCTAATCTAACACTTAAAAACTTTAAGTTATTTAAACCTTCTTTAAACTCGAAGGTTACTGGCTTACCCCTAGTTAATTTTACATTATCTCCACTAAATGCAAACCATCTGCCAGAATTTTTATCAAACTTAGCATTTCCATCATGAAAGAAAGTTCCAATTGCAGTAAAGGGGGTAAACTGTCTTAACCTATCTACTACAAAATCACCAAAGGTAGTGATAGCTCCTGTACCAGATAGAGAAACTTGATTGACAGTAAAGTTTCTATCTAAGCCTCCTAGAGGTTTTACTGACTCTGTAGCATTAACTAATATATCTCTCATTAATTTAACTTTACTAACCTTAGTTCCACTTAAAGTGTTAGTAGTTAAGTCAGAAATCAGCTCTGAAAAAGTTTGTCTTACTGACAAAGGATAAGTTTGCCCTGATAAAAGCTTATTAGTGGAAGGTCTATATTTGTAACTCAAACCTGTTTTAGTGTTGATTACTAACTTACCGTCTTGTTCTCCTTTTAAAGTATATTCTTTAGTAGGATCATTACCAAAACATTTTTTTATTTCATCAAGACTTATTGACTCTTCTTCTATAGCCTCATCAAATAGTTCTACAGACTCTTCAATAATATTAGTTAAATTAATACATTCAGTTCCTATTAAACCAGAGTTGGTAATTAGCAAGTCTAGAATATAGTAGACTCTATCTTGTCGTACATAGTACATATCCATACGTTTAATAAGAGCTTTAAACTTTGGATTGCCTGTTTCTTTATCTCTAAAAGGACCCGCTGATCCTCCAGGTGAACCCCCGCTTCTAGCTCTAGTATTAATCTCAACTTCTATTTCAACGCCTGACGATACTATCTCATTATAGAATTCTTGAGCGTTCATAAACGCATCGTAAGTCATGGACACAGCACCTGTTGTATTGTTTAGATTAGGTACATGATCCCATAAACCTTGTCTATTAGTTCCTGTTTCTAATCCACCAGTTCTAGCAAAAGGTCTATCTTGGAATCCTTCTTTAGCTTGAGCAACTATATCAAAAGGTATTACTTTGGGTACTTCTCCAGGTGTTTGAGAAGCTAATGACTTAGCTCTTGTACTAACAATAAGATCTTCTCTTAGTGTAGAGTCTATAGAAACTCCATCTGATCCTGTAAACAAACCTACTAAAGTACATTTAATAGAGTCAATTCCTAGTGGTTGGTATATAGGAGCAAATCCAGGAATTTTATGTTTAACAATATTATTCTCAATACGAAATTGCAACCCAGGCATAGCCCCAGGAACATCAACTCCCCCTTGTACAGGCAGGTTTGATTTTATTGCAGGAAGTAACTGCATGTAATAATATTTATCAACACCTATCTGAGTATCATTTATAAAATCTACATTATCTTGTTGTATAGAGTTGTTTAGTGCTTGTTGTCTATTACTATCTCTAGATCTAGTCTGAGTTAAAGAGTTATTTAAAGCTTCATTTTGCCCACTAGAACTTATTACTTGTCTTGGGTTTAAGCTTTTTCTATAGGAGAATTTAATTGCCCAACCATCTTTAGCTTCAGTGCCTTTAATAAAACTTCCGGGCTGTGTTGGATCTTCTTTAAATCCTTGATTAGATAATACTACTCTTTTTAATACATCTTCTTTTATCTTAGATAATTCATCTATGCTATTAAAAAGATTTCTTAGCTTAGTAAAAATAGCTGCTGCTTGCAATCTTAAGCTAGCCATCTCAGATCCCATGTCAAACTCGCCTATTGTTTGAGGATCAAATGTAGCTGCTGTTCCATAGGATGAAGCAGACTTATAAAATAGACTTTGTGGGTTTGTTATTTGTTGATCAGTCTTTTCTATACTCTGTATAAATATACGTACTGGTTCAATCATTTGATTGACCAGTAATCTTTTTGCATTATTTAAATTGCTTTGATAGTTATCTACATTAAGAGTTTCTAAGTTAGTTCTAGCTTCTGTTAGCAAATTAGATAAACTACTTCCAGGGCCTTTAATAAACTGTTGATGATCTTTAAATATTCTATCGTATCTTACACCTTTACCAAAACCTTCTATTTTATCACCACTTATATTAATACTAGGTCCTATTAAATTAGTAGCTGAAGAATCAGGATTAATAAAAAGACCAGTATTAGCTGAGCTGCCCGCCATAATACTTTGTAATGGTTCTGAGTAAATGTATTCAAATGCATTACGTTTATTAGCGTTAGTAATATCCCAAGGTACATTTTTATTACCAAGAGATCTATCACTCTCAAATTTGTCAGCAGTCGTAGCTGCTTTTTCATAACAAGTTTGAAGATTATCTATCTTATCTATAGCAGACTCTAAAGCAGGTCCTACTTTATCTACTTTTAATTCTTCTGATTTTGGAGGTGTTATAGCTGCCATTAGAGTTGATTAATTATATAACTTACTAAGTATTCTAAAGTAAGTTGCTTGTTTATACTAAGCAACTTTTGAAAAGTAGGTTTAATTTCTATACGCTCGCTTCTAGAAAGATTAATAATACTATTATTCAAATCAAAATAAGGTTTATTTAAATCTTGTCTATCTATGTCTGGAACTATCTTAGTGTTTTCAATAGAAGAATAATTAAACGTAGCCAGAGATTGAATTTCTTCGTCAGTAAAAATACTTAAATTTGTAAACTGAAGAAATGCTGCTAGTGTTTTTACATTAGTATCTGAGAAATTAACAGCTTGAAGTTTGTTTATTAACTCAATATACTTTCTATCAGCTTCTAATGAATTAAATATCAGAGGCATTCTTTGATTAGGTTGATCTAGTAATTTATTAATTACTGAGTTGACTGTATTTGTGCTTGGCATTTAGCTAGTTCCTTCATTAAGATTTCTACTTTATCTTCTAAAGATTTCACTCTGTTGTTTAGCGATTGTTTAGAACGATTAGCGTTAATAAGCGCGCCTTCTTTTGTATAATAGGTATTTTCAGGTAACATATTATGGGATCTATGGATCTGTTATTACTACAAGGTTTTTAAAGAATGGATATAAACCATCTTTATTATCAATATCAATCTCTATTTTTAATTTAAGATCATATCTAAATGATACTTCATTATTAAGTGTAGTGAATCCCAAGTTATCTTTTATAAAAGAATATTTGTTTATAGGCAAGGAAGCATTTACTTGTTCTATGCTAAGACTTGTATCTACATCTTCCTCAATTAATTCTTCCCAGGTTAACCCTCTGTTAGAACTAAAATAGAATCTATATGTAGCTGAGTCAGGATTAAATATATCTACAGAGAATCTCACCTCTGAATAAGGCGTTTCAAATGTTTGATTAATAGAAGTCCATACACAGTTTTCTCCTGTCTGAAGTAAATTTAACTGTAAGTTATCTAGCTCTAATATAGGATGTGTTTGTGTAGTACCAGTCATGTCTATTCTTATATCCGTAGATAACACAGGACTATCAAAGAAGTAAGAGCCATTCTCTACTAATTTAAATTGGTTGGAAGCATCTTTAACATATACTGCTAAAAAAGAACTACTATCTAAATCTATAGGAAGATTAATATCTATAATATCAAACTCTTGGCCTTCAGTGTTTTCTACACTTAGTATAGTACTGGAAGTAATTGCTGTAGGTCTATGATTTATAATGCTGAATGCAAGATCGCTTGTCCATAATTCATCCCAAGTACCCGCACTATTAGTGTATAGTCTACCTTGGTACAAATTAGATTTACTACTAATTACTCCATCTCTTAAAGAGGGTTGACCGGATGTTTCTATAAATAGATCTACTCCTGGTAAACTAGTATTAACTATTAAACCATACTCACCTCTTTGAGGAATATTAACTGGTTTATCAAACAATACTGTAGTAGGTGGTGTAATAGGCCGATTCTCTATAGGCACGTTTACAGTCTCTTGGCCAGCCAATGAGAAAGAATTGAGTAATGTACCATAAGCTAAAGCTTCGTCTGTAGGAAGGCCGTTAGCGTTGAGCTTAACTATATATACTGTTAATAATACTTCATCAGTTACGGAAGGTTTATCAGCTATAAATAAATCTACGCCTGTTAAAAGAGAAGGAGCATCTAATACAAAAGTCTGTAGTACTCCTGACTGAACAGCAGAGTATTTAGGAGGAGTATCTATTAAAAATCTAGGATTAATTTCTCTACTTATTCTACTTAATTCAGGATCAATTATTGCTATTTCTGCAGTGGCTTCTTGCTGTCCTGTAGTTAAGCTAATAACGTAATCTTCTGCTTGCTCTACTTCTGGTAAATCTATAATAAATTTTAGGTTTCCTCCAGAAGAAGCTTTTAAAGAAGCGCTAGTAGATCCAATAGCTCCTTCAAATACTTGGGCAGCACCAATGGCTATATTATTAACAGCTAATTGAATGTTATCCTGATTTGAATTAAACCCAGATGCTTCAACAGTTATAGCTCTTTCATAAGTATTATCATTAAAAGGTGTATCAATTACTACTGCTTCATTTAACCCAGTAAAGAATTTAATATCAGGGTTAGTATAGTTTACTAAAGTAGCAGCATCTGATTTGTATACTACATTTGGTGATGCAGTAGCCATAAGAGAATTAGGACTATAAGTAGGTATAGGAAGAATATTAGTTAAATTAGTTTGACTAACTAGTCTTTCTTGATTACCTGCTACTGTACTCCAATATAATACTTCTTGATTATCTTCATTAACTTTAGTATTGAATACTATAGAATCTTCTGACTGTAAGGCTATTGTTCTATTATCTTTAGAGAAAGATATAAAAGGTAAAGATATAGCTTGTATAGAGGGTAGAATAGATGCGTTAAACTGAGGATCAAATATATCACTACCGCTTAAATTAACAAAACTATCTACTACTATACCGTTCAACACAGAATTATTATTCTGGGATAAATTATATAAGTTTATATCTAATGCTAAGTTGGCCAGTTGCTTTTTATTTTCTTCATGTGCTTGTTCTAACTGTAATAAGTCTACTACAGAAGGCATTCTATTTCTTGCTGGTAGTATTTCATAGTTAGTAGACAATAGATAATTATCTCTATCTTTAAATCTAATAGTTCCTATAGCTATACTATCTGTTGGAATCTCTGGTACATATGTGTTCTGCAGAGGATCTTGTGATATTTCAAAGTTTCCATCTTTAGTTAAATATACAATGTAAGTAAAACCTAAAGGATATCCTTCTGTTGGAAGTTGATCACTAAACCCATCAAATTTAAAGTGGTAGTTATAATTAGTCTGAATGCGTTGACCTGATACATAAGCTACGCCTGGGCTTATAACAAGAACGTTGTCTTTGTTATTAAAAGATAACGCCATGCCAGTATCAATAAAGTTACCGGCCATTTCATGAAATCTAAGTTCCATAAGATTTTTAACATGAGAGCTTATAGCTCTTTGTCTAAATACAGAAGTTAATTCCTCATTTCTATAATATATAATATCGGGCCTTCCATCTCCTATGTCATTAAAAGTAGTGACTAATGTTGGGGACTTAGGTTTGATTATAGCAATAGGATAAAATCCATCTGAATAAGGATTAGTCCTGGTACTTGTTACAATAGTAGGTTTAATAATAATTCTATCAGCACCTAAAGAACCAAAAGCTGCTCCGCCTGAATGTGGATTATTAAATTCAGGCAAATCAGAAGCCAGCTCTACATTGAATACTACTCCAACACTAAAGATATCATCTCTAGGTGCAATGAAATTGTGAGAAGGTAAGTCCACAAACCTACCTAGATTATCTAACTCTACGTAAGCTTGACCGCTAGTTAATATACAAGAGTAGCCTGTTGACGTTATAGCAGTTACTATAACTTTACAGCCCTTTGTAATTGTATAAAAGTCATATAGAGTATCAAATAATTTAGCTAATTGATTATCTAAAAAATCTTGTATCTCTATAATTTCTGTAGTCTGTAGCTTTTTATCTGGTCTAAATAAAATCTTAGACCAGTTTTTAATAGGACTAAATCTAGAAGTAGATTCATTATTATAAGGAGTTATAGGCATAATTACTCAACATAGGTTTGTACATTTTTAACAAGTGGACTAATATTATTTCCATCTCCTGTTAAATCAAGTCTGTATCTAAATCTTTTTCTTTCTTCAGCTAGTATATAAAAAGGATTTGTTCCCTCGTCTTTAAAGAAGGTAGCTCTATAGATTTGTAAATCTTGATCTAATAAAATTTCACTTCCTGGTACAATACTTAACTCTATCCATTCAGGAGTTTCCCAATTAAAACCTCTTGTTGGACTATAGTATACTTTAATATCAGTACCAGCTGGCTGTATATAATCTATTGTAACTGTAACTTTAAAGTAAGTACTAGGGTAAACTACAGGTTTACTTACAATAGAAGAGAACCCTAAATTATTGTACAAGGACATACTTGACTTATTAAGTAACAACATTGGACTTAGATTAGAGAAGTTTGTTAGCAGTCTAGCTTGAACTTCAATACCTGCTAAAGGAGAGTCTAAACATACAACAGAATTAGGTTTAAAAGCAATATAAGGATTAGCTGAATTTGCAGCTTTATACTCATATATAATATCAGTACCTACAGGTATTATATCTCTAGTGTTTAAACAGAAATAGTTGGTAGGTTGAATACCAGTGTATAAGCCAAGGTTTACAACAGCTTCATCTTGAAACTCAGCTCTATAAAGTTGCATTGTTAAATCTTCTTTATCAGCTATCTCTAAAGAACTTCCGTCTGGGGATAATACTAAATCTCCTTCTAAAAACAGTTGCTCTCCTATAATACTATTACTAGATATATCTAAATCATCTGCTACAGCGGAATATACAAAATAATTATCAGACAGCCCTTGTGGTAAATAGCTTTCTAAACCTAAGTTGTATTTTTTATTCTTAACAATCTGCTGTGGAATATCAAATGAGAAAGATGTATAAGTCCCTGCGTTACCATTTGTAACTGTAGTACTAGTGTAAGAAGAAGCTTCTGCTATACTTCTCACTTGTTTTAAAGGTATATCTGTATTAGAGTCTGTTAGAGCAACATACATTTCATCTTGGGCGCCAGTAGCTTGACTAGCTAACTTTAGGTTTACCTTGGTAATAAAATAATTATCACTAGGTACAAAAGTTTGATTTACTGTAAAGTGCTTATCAGGATAAGCTGATTCTATAGTATTAACAACAGAAACTGTATTATCAATTACTTCTACTCCTAATGAAGGATCTATACCTAGTCTAGTTAAATCTTCGCTGAATACATCGCTAGGGAAAGTAGGTTGATACGTTGATGCAGAAGTTGTTATAGGTAATGCATTCCATGCTCTTAAAGGTGTAAGAGTCATATGAGTCATTAAATTATTAAAGAAGTGGATATTAGTTTTACAATAACCTCTATTCTCTTGTTTAATTTCTATAGTATGTGTACCGGTAGGTAGTGTGTCAGGTAAATTAATTCTTAGATCAACTGTTCCATCAACTTTTACAGTAAAGCCATCTATACCTAAGACTCTATCAAAACCTAAAAGTGTAGAACTTCCGTCTATAGAAAATGATGCTCCTGTTCCAGAAGTCAAAGTATAATCTGTATATGGATTGCCATTTAAATATAATTTAAATCCTGGTATACCAGCAGGTAAACCTTCGGCGTGTAAATCGATACTAATATCAGCTGCTTTAATATCATTAAAAGCTTTAACTATAAAGTCATCTTGGTTTTGAGTATTAGGTACTGTAACAGGCAATCCTGTTTGTAAAGAATTCATCACCTGTTGGCCATAAGGACCTATAATAGTTCTTACGTTTGTGACTATGTCTTGGATAAATTCTCTGTTATCTACTTGTGCTGTAAAGAAATTACCAGCTCTAGTTATAGGATCACAAGGAGAAACATTACTACTTCCTAAAGTTCTAAAGATATAAGTAGACTCACTGTATAACCTTGCTCTTTTATTAATAGATTTAGGTAAAGCAGGAACTTCTATAGTCTTAGTAGATCTAGGTTGATTAAGAAATAGTACTTCACTGTAAGGAATCATAGCATAGCTATCAATTCCTAACTTATTTTTTACAATAGTAGCTGTCGTACCTGAAGTAAGTTTTATAACATCATCTTCTTCATAATTATAATCTGTCATGTACCCTTGAACTCCAGGTACTATGGAAGCATCTGTTAGGTCTGTATCAATTTTTGATACATCAATAATAGCATCTGTATACACGCCAAGAGGGTCATCTCCGCTAGATATAGCTTGATTAAGAGTCCTAATATCTAACTTGAGTTGTTGATTATTCTTTGTATTAATTCTAATTCTCTCAGCCAGATTATATAAATCTTCTACAGTCTGTCTTCTACAGTCGAGTTGGTTAATCTCTATTCTGTTTGAGTATAAAGTAAAAGAGGCTAGCCCTAATCTACTATCTGGTACTGCAGGAATAACAGGATTTTTAGCAGCAGCACTTAATAAATAATTAACTCTTCCGTCTTTATCCATAGTAACTATACCTGCTTTAGCTAATGAATAAGTATAGTCTACTGTAAAAGCAGTATTAGGAGCTGGGGTTTGTCCTACAAATTCAATAGTATCTGTACTACTATTTAATACATAATCCGTATCTTTAACTAGAGGTTCTGTGTATATAAACGTTACTTGATAAGAAGTACCTAAAGCTGGTTGAGCTGCTCCAGGTCTCCACTGTATTTGAGATTGATTAATTAAACTATAATTAGCAGGACTAAAAGTAGTAGTACTGTTTGATCCAGTGACTGTTTGTTTAACTTCTAATATTTGAACAATTGAATCATCACTTAATGTATCAGCTAAATCATTATTACTTCTTATAGTGGTTTGAGTTGTTTGTAAGTTAGCTATAAGTCTATTAACTTTTATTACAGGCCTGAAACCTAATTGATATGTAGAGTTTGATATAGGTTGAGATAAAGCTTGTTGACTAATATTAACTAGTATATTAGAAACATTGTTAATTAAACTATCGTCGGCTATATTGTATAACTTAGATGATGTATTAACAATAATACTGGTTGCATCTAAAGTAAAGTTAGTAGCACTAAACAGTAAACTATTATTTGTAGGAGCACTTATACTAACATAATTAGCTAATAACTCTTTTACTACAGTTTGTGTAATAGCGTTTCCATTTATATCTAGTGCAATTACAGGATTCCCTACTGCCTCACTATCTTTTATAGTATATATAATATCTGGATTGTTAGTGCTTAGACTTGATATATCATTAACTAGGTTAGATATAATATCGCTTAATAAACTAGTACTAGTAATTTTATAAAGTATTTCTACATCAAAACTATTAGTTGCTAATACTGTATTAGCGTTAGGATTAACTTGGATATCTGTTAAAGTTAGTTCTAAGCTAGTATACTGATCTACTGTTTGTAATGTAGTACTTCCACTGCTTAAAGAAAATTGTCTAAGAGATTGAGATACTACTCCTCTAAATGTAAAAGTAGCAGCCTCTACTGAAGCTGTAGGCAATGACTGAGGAATAAATAATCTTGAAGGAGAGTTTATAGCTACTCTGTATCCTTCAACATAAGCTACACCAGGACTAACAGATAATATTTGTTGATCTGTTATTAAAGTCTCTGCATTGTTTAAAGTGTTTTGTGTATTATCTAAATTAATCTGTGCTGCTACTAATTCATTTGAAAAATTATTGAAATTATTCTGAGCGTTGCTTAACTCATTTTGTAAGTTAGAAAGCGAAGCATTATTAGAAGGAGTAGGGCTAATAGATGCTTGTATTTGTGCTTCTTGTACTTGTTGAGTTAAGCTATTGACCAACTGTTGAAAAGATACAGCACTAGATAAAGCTGCTTGTTGTTCATTAGCGGCAGATAAAACATCACTTTGTAATTGATCAAATTTAGTTATATTAGAAGATGATCTTTTTTGTAATCCAAGACTGCTAGTTGTTAATCCATTAACACAGAAATTACCTGATCTTTCAAATATAAAATTAGACATTAACTTTTCTACTTCATAGAAAGGGTTAAGATCTTTTTGTATCACAACTCCATTAACTACTTGAGCAATAGCAAATGTGTTAGCTTGAATAATATTTTCAGGACTAAAATTTATAGAAGTATTCCAAGTTAATCTAGAAGCTCCTGGAGTACCTAATACAAATGCACCTCTTACAGGATCTCTTAAAGAAGGATCATCTTCTTCTGTAATAATAGATTCGACTACAGATACAGTAATATCATATATATTATCAACAGGAATAGTTAAACTACTTCCTTGTACATCTAATATCATTCCTTCAATGTACATTTGTCCTGAAGATATAGAAAGAGTAACTGTAGTTATATCTCTAGAAGCTACTGTTGCTCTTAACCCTTTTATGGGAGTACCGCTTCTAAACAAAGTATTAAAACCTTGTTTAAGATTGTCTTGTACTATGCTTTGAATCTCGGTTAATTCGGCTGCTTGAATTGGTCTACCTTTACGTGGCAGAATCTTAGCCCAATTTTTACTACGTGTATACCTATCAGGATACTCTGCGTTATTTCTATATGAATTTAAAGTCATGTGTTATACGTTAATTAAATACTCAAATTTGTGAACTTTGTCATCTGTTCTTTCAACTGGAGTATTAAAAGTTAAATGATGTAAAAGTCCGCCCTTTACTTGATTTGGTTGGTATACACTAAGGCCTTTTGTTACACCATCTTCTAAAAATAGCTTAGTAAATAATGCACTGGCTCTCCATTCATCAGCTGCATAATCAGTACCTAAGATATCTACTTTTACATATACTAACTCAGGTTCTTTAGCAAAGCTTCCATCCTCGTTAACTACTTCTGCTGGATCAAATAATGCATAGTTTTGTTCTGTTAAAGATTGCTGGACTAGTATAATTGAGCTAAGAGTTTCTACATTAGAGTTAAACTCTTGACATAATACAGTTCTAGAAGCAGGGGCGGCGACCTCTACCTTTTTATATATAATAGGTTCAGGAATAGAAGTCGACTCTACTGTGGGTTCTGGTGGATTTGCATCATTAACATTTAAACCAAAGCTGCTATCCCAATCAGTAGACTTTCCAATAGCAACATAAAAATCATCACTGGAAGCCACAAAGTTAAGAACCCTTGCTACCCTCCCAGTGTTTACTTCAATTGTATTAAATATACTAGCCATAATATTTTTACTTTATTTATAGTATACCTTAGAATGTTCCACCGTCCACTGTTGATGTTGCTTCTAAAGCAGTACCGCCTGCATTAATTTTAACTAGACAATCTGCTGTACCACCTCCAGTTAAATCTGCACCAGTACCTCCATAGGCTAAACCTACTGTATTGCCTTCCCAGGTACCACTACTTACTGTACCAACAGTTGTAATAGTATTTTGACCTGCATAAGTAGCAGCAATATCAACTACAATATTACCAGCACCTACACCAGTTCCATTAGAAACTGTAGTTCTATTAGCTACACCAGATACTTGTTTAGTTTCATAAGTACTTGAGCCAGTACGAACTAAAATACCTGTGGCAGTAAGGGCAGCAATTGCTGTTAAATCAGCATCAAGTGGTTGTGCATCTGTAATTCCATAACCAGCAAGAGTAGTAGGCAATGATACATTAGTAATTCTACCATAAGAATCTACTGCAAATCCTATATAAGTGTTAGCAGATACCCCAGTTGTTGCTAAATCAATATCATTTGCATTTACAACAATACGATTAACATTTGCAGTGCCAACATCAATTGTATTTCCTGTGGAACTTAGACCTGCTCCCGCGTTAATTGAAGCAGCTCCATTAAATTGTGTAAACGTTAAAGGTGTAGTTCCTAATGTAATAGGATCGTTAGTTACAAGAGTAAACCCAGAGTCAGCATACATTGAACCTTCTTCTACAAATGTATAAAGGTTAGCTGTTACTTCAGCATCACTGTTAGCATCCTCTGATCTTGTCATAGGAATTGAAGTACCGTTATAAATATAGATACCGTTGTCTTGTCCTAGTGTTTGATCCGCAACTAAAATACGATCTCCTGTATTAGGAGTTACGCCATCAAAGTTAGCAGGCAAAGATCCTGGAGAAGAGATATCAATATTAGCAGTAGTTTTTAAACGTACTGATTGTTTGTTATCTAAACCTTGTACTGCATTGTCAACATAATCTTTATTTGCTGCGTCTGTTCCTAAAAGTGGAGCAGCCAAGTTTTGAATTACATTATTATTTAAGTCAAGAGCATTAGTTATAGTACCAACTAGATCGCTAAGAGATAAATCTCTAACCCATTCAGTAGTAGCAATAGAAGTATCATCGTCAGCAGCTGGAGGAGTTGGGGCTGTTGGATCTCCAGTAAAAGTAGGAGAATTGACAGTAGCGTAATGTCCGTCTCCTCCAATAGGAATAGCAGCACCACCTGGTCCTCCAAGAGCACCAATATATAAAGTATCGTTTAGGTAAGAATAAGCTAATTCACCTATATCAAGAATAGTTCCTGGGTTACCAGTTACAGATGAACGTTTAATTTGAATCTTAAGAGGCTGAGCCATAATTTTAAATTATTTATAGTGTTAGTTTAAGTTTATTAAAAATTTCTACGTATAAGTAGGCGATTAAAATGTTCCACCATCTATACATATAAGATCAGTTACAACAGGTTCTGTCTCAAATTGATCAGAGGATGCATTGTATATAAGACCTTCTTCATTAGCAGGTAAATCAGTAGCTAAGACAACTACTGTTCTTTCTGGTGGATATTCCCAAGCTCCTATAGTTCCTATTCCATAAGGAACATTTAGCTTTCCTCTAGCATAAGAAGCGTTTCCTTTTACTCCTATAACATGCAGATCTAAAGAACTATTAGTATTATTTGGTGTGTATATCTTTGTTACTGTTGCAGTACATGGAGAACCAGAGTGATCGTTGTATATTACTCTGGCTCCTAAGTATAATTGAGTTAGCATAATTTTATTTTAGTATTAGAAATGATAAGTTACTAATAGATAAAGTCATACCTAGTTCAGGTTTTATAAATATGCAGGCATTGTTAGCTACAAAATCAGAATCAGACACTACTTTAAATGTAATAGTATAGTCTTGAAACTGGTTTGTTTGATCATATTCTTGTATATCTATTATAGGAGAGTCTCCTCCTTTATCTAATTCAATTTCAAATGCTCCTCCTAAAGTATCTGTTTGACTTTGAAATCTAATTTGTATTTCAATTAGTTCTCCGGCAGCTACACTAACAAGTTCGTTTTTAACTACATTCCATACAGGAGAAGGATTATCATCATAACTTCCTACTCCATTACCATTATTAGATAATTTAGTTCTCATTACTATATTAGCTTGAGTACCTGCATGAGTATACTGAGCTTTAAAACTAGACCCAGAAGACCCTGATACAACCTGATTTATTACAGTTGTATTAACTGTGTTAGGTGGTCTAACAGTATTTTTTCTTGGTATAATTACGTATCTTGGTACATTCACAAGTCTATTTGTTAAGCTATTGTTTATAATTAGATCTACACTGTCTGTATTTTCTATAACAGTAGTACTTCTTTCACCATCTTTAAAAGGCGCTGGTCCTTCGTTTACAGTATATGTCATTATCCTACATCTATATACTCACTAGAAGTTTCGACAGTTGGCCTACCAAAGTAAGTTTGATCTAGTAATATTCCAGATCTATCTCTTATAGTTACATTACATGTCTCAGGAGATTCTATAAAACATCCAGGGAGTTGTCCATTTACATCATAAGTACAATTAACATTCAAAAGTGGTGCAGAAACTATAACTTCTCCAGGTAGTACTCCTCCACTAAAAGCTGTATATAAAACAGCGCTCTCAGTATCTCCCTCAGAATAAGCTACTACTGATCTACCGACTTGTCCAGGACTTCCTGTTAACCCTATCCTGGCTACTAAAAATTGAACCTTAGCTTGAACTAAAGGATCTGGAGGAGAGATAGTTATTATAGTATTAGGATCATTTGTATTATAATAATTAACTTCAAAGTCTACTGCACAAGCACTAGTACCACATTGATCATCTAGACCATCAGCTCTTACTAAATTATCTAAAGTAACTTGATCTACATCAAATAAATACCTATCACCTTCAATAGTCATGTTAGGACTATCACCTAATAAAGTAGATAAAGACAATTTAAATGCTTTAGAAAAATCTCCTATTTCATTACCCTGAGAGTAATAAACATTTGCTCTTAGGTCTTTTTGTCCATTACCAAACGTGTATTGAGAAACAGTGTAACCTATAATAGGACCTGGTCCTCTTACTACAGTACTTACATTAAATGGTACAATAATCTCATCAGTGTCAAAGTCTCTTATAAAACCTCTAGCACTAATAGTCAAATCATATATAGTTTCAATTTGCCCGCCTTCAATACGTAAAGGGGATTGTTGACAATCAATATCAACTACTATAGGTGGGAAGAAAGAAGCAATAGAACCTGTCTCTCCTGGTAATCCTTGTGGTACAAAAGCACTAACAGCTGGCGGTCTACCACTATTGTTTGGTATAGGATTATCTATTTGTTCTTGATTAATCTTATAGACAGGAGGTTCACCTCCTTGACCTTGACCTGGATTACAATTAGATATACATGTTACATAACCTCTTTGTCTAGCTAAGTTTACTCTTCTACCTGGTTGTCCTGCATTATATCTAGTC
>ENA-ORXU01001318-ORXU01001318.1-marine-metagenome-genome-assembly--contig:-NODE-1318-length-21327-cov-7.036424_pt1 | contig 21327 bp, 19 predicted proteins | sample MGYA00237869_ERZ511484 | MGnify/ENA metagenome assembly ERZ511484
ATGATGTTCCAGCCGAACAGCTCGCCGTTCGCCGGCAAGGAAGGCAAGTACGTCACCAGCCGCAACATCTGGGACCGCCTGCAGACCGAACTGCTGCACAACGTGGCGCTGCGGGTGGAGCGCACCGAGCAGGGCGAGACCTTCAAGGTGTCCGGTCGCGGGGAACTGCACCTGTCGGTGCTGATCGAGAACATGCGTCGCGAAGGCTACGAGATGGGCGTCGGCCGCCCGGTGGTCATCACCCGCGAGAATCCGGAGACCGGCAAGACCGAGGAGCCGTTCGAGCAGATCACCATCGACATCGAGGAGCAGCACCAGGGCCCGATCATGGAAAAGATGGGCGCCCGCAAGGCGGACCTGAAGAACATGATCCCCGACGGCAAGGGTCGGGTGCGTCTGGACTACGTCGCGCCGGCGCGCGGCATGATCGGCTTTCGCACCGAATTCCTGACCACCACCTCGGGCACCGGCCTGATCTACTCGGTGTTCGATCACTACGGTCCGGTCATCCAGATCGCCGGCATCGGCCAGCGCAGGAACGGGGTGCTGATCTCCAATGCCACCAGCAAGGCCTCGGGCTTTGCGCTGTGGAACCTGCAGGATCGCGGCAAGCTGATCATCGGCGCCAACGTGCAGGTCTACGAAGGGCAGATCGTCGGCATCCATTCGCGCGAGAACGACCTGACCGTCAACGTCATCAAGGGCAAGCAGCTGACCAACGTGCGTGCCTCGGGTACCGACGAGAACATCCAGCTCACCCCGCACATCGACTTCAGCCTGGAGCAGGCGCTGGAATTCATCGACGACGACGAGCTGGTCGAGGTCACGCCCTCCTCGATCCGCATCCGCAAGAAGATCCTGACCGAATCGATGCGCAAGCGTGACTCGCGCACCGCCAAGGCCAGCTGAAGGTGGGGTCCGACCCCGGCAAGGTGTTGAATTTCAGGGAGTAAGGGGCGAATAGGGCCCTGATTCGGGCCTTGCAGGCCGGTTTTCGGGCGCTTTCAGGGCCTACAAGCCGTCGCGCCAGCGACCGGACGCCCGACGCGCCGCCTCGGCCCGGTCCTCGGTCCCCGGATGGCTCTGCAGCCAGCCGGGAACCGGCGAGCCGCCGGCCGACCCCAGCGCGTCGATGATCGTGGCGAAGGCGCCCGGATCCCGATCGTTCAGGGCCATGCGCTCGAAAGCGAACGCATCGGCCTCGGACTCCGCCCGGCGCGAGTAGCCGGAGGTGAGCACCTGCGTGGCGAACCCTGCGCCCAGTTCCCCCAGCCCGCTGGCCGAGCCGGTGGCCAGCGTCATGACCAGGGCGATCGAACGCGATTGCAGCAGCGTCGCCACGCCGTGACGCAACCTGACGTGCCCGATCTCGTGCAGCAGCACCGCATCGATCTGCTCGGGGTCGGTGGACAAACCGATCAGGGCATCGGTCATCACGATCTCCCCGTTGGGCAGGGCGAAGGCGTTCGGGGTGTCGTCCATGCGACGCAGGTGCAGCCGGTAGTCGAACCCGTCCGGAGGCAGACCGGCCACCAGCGCCTGGAAGCGTGCCTGGATCCGTTCCGAACGAGCGGCCGGCAGGTGGCTGGGCGCCAGCCAGCCGTCGTCCAGCGACTCCATGGCCCCGGCCGACAAGCGTTCGAACGCGCTGACCGGCAGTCGCTCCACCGCCATCCGGGCCGCCACGGGCAGCCCGAACCCGTACGTCAGCCCGGCGATGCCGAGCGTCAGCACCGCACCCAGCGCGATCCAGGCGGGTCCGCGTTCGGCACGGTGCAGCCACGCCGCGGCGCGCGAGCGGCCCCCCCTGCCGGCCAGCCGCTCATCGAGCCCGGCGCTCTCCCCGTCCAGCTCGAGCATCGAGCCATCGGGCCATTCCACGCGTCGTGCCGCCCGCCCCACCCGGCCCTGATCGTGCAGCTCGGTCACCGGACCGTGGCGCGCCTGAACCCCTTCTCCGACCAGCCGGTAGTCAGTCCCCTCCAGGTGCAGGACCACGCGGTACGCGGCACTGCCGCCCACCGGGTACCAACTGCCTTCCAGGCGCAGGGGTTCGATCATCAGAAGCCGAACCCGATGTCCGTCTCCAGCACGTCGCCGACCTCGTCGCCGAGCCCGGCACCGGCCCTGCGCCCGGTCTCGACCAGGCGATCGAACGGGCGCTTCGAGCGTATCGAGGTGGTCTGCAGCATCAGCCGAGCGCTGCGCACCCGTGCCCATGGCCACCCCAGGCCCAGCGTGAACAGCACCAGCAGCAGGTTGGAGGCGCGCAGCCAGAGCAGCGCTCGCGGCGTCAGCGAGGAGCGCAGGGACAGCGAGGGCGAGCGGGTCGATTCGAACACGTGAACCCGCATCAGGGCCTCTCGCACGATGCTGCCCGGAATCGCGGCGAGCGCCAGGAACAGGGAGATCAGGAACAGCACCGTGAGCATCGCACCGACATCGAGCGCCCTGCCGCGTACCAGCGCGCCGAACAGGTCGATCACCGCCTGCGTCGCCCGCCCGCCCAGCAGCGCATCCACCGCCAGCGCGATCGCGATCGCCCCCAGCACCACCAGCGCACCGGAGAACAGGGCGCGCACGTGAATGAGGTAGACCCGGGCGATCGACAGGCGCGCGGTGAAGCGCTCGTCGCCGAACCGGTAGTGCGAGGCGGTGTACTGCGCGAACCGCGCCCGATAGCGCGGCAGCAACGCGATCGCGATCAGTCCCGCCACGCCGATGACGCCGTAGAAGAGCCGGGGATCATCGCCTGCGATCCGGTCGGCCAGCCCCAGGCTGGCGAAGATGCCCAGCGACATCCAGACCGGAACGATGACCCGGTAGTGCAGGAACCGCTCGGGGGTGCCGTCGAACCCGAAGCGCACGTTGCGCCAGCCGGTCATGCCGGCCCGGAAGCGCCGCGAGCGGGCCGCGGCCCAGGCGCTCAGCAGGGGCAGGCCGAGCACCGACACGGCGAACGCGATCACCGCCATGGTCGGGCCGAGCAGCTCGCCGAACACCAGGAACAGCATCAGCGCCAGCGCCACCAGGCTGCCCACCACCAGTTGCCTGGGCTGCGCGTGGTAGTCCGCACCGATGCCGTCGAAGCGGGCGTGCGTGGCGAAGTAGCGTTCGCTGCGCACCTTGGCCCACGGCGCGTACAGGTACAGCGTCAGCACGATCAGGCAGACGTTGACGATCCAGATGCCGAAGTACTCCGCGCCGGTGCCGACGAAACGGACCGCCTGCTCGTCGGGCGGCTCGGCCTCCGGCTCGCTCACCCGGACGCGGCCTGCGCGCGGCCGTCGGCACCGCGCGTGGTGCGTTGCCAGTCACGGCGCTGCATCTCGCTCAGCCGGCTGGCGGCGCGCTCGAACTCGAACGCCAGCCGCTGACCGGTGTACAGCGCCTCGGGAGTGGCCTCGGCGCTGGCCACCAGACGCGTGCCCCGATCGTAGAACTCGTCGATCAGGTTCACGAACCGGCGCGCCTCGTCATCGCGGTGGCGATCCAATAGCGGGATATCGTCGACGACGACGGTGTGAAAGCGACGGGCCAGCTCGATGTAGTCGCCGGTGGAGCGGGCTTCGGAGAACAGCGGCTCGAACCCGATGCGCAGCAGGCCGTCCGAACGGGCGGTGATCGACAGCGAGCGCCCGCCCACGGTGAGCGTCTCGGCGTTCACCGCACCGGCGCCGGCCAGCGCATCGAACAGCTCGTCGAGCTGCTCGACGCCCTGCCCGGAAGGTGCGACGATCCACAACGGCGAGTCGGCCAGCACGCGCTGGCGATGATCCTCTCCGGGGGCGATCTGCAGAACCTCGCAGTGGCGCTTGATCCGGGCGATCGCCGGCAGGAAGCGAGCGCGCTGCAGCCCGTCGCGGTACAACCCCTCGGGCGGCACGTTGGAGGTGGTGACCAGCGTGATCCCGCGCGCGAACATCGCGCCCAGCAGGCCGCCCAGCAGCATCGCGTCGGTGATGTCGTTGACGTGGATCTCGTCCAGCAGCAACAGCCGCGCACGCCCGGCCCAGTCGTCGGCGATACGATCCAGCGGATCCTCGACTTCGCCGAGCGCGCGCAGATCGGCATGGATGCGGCCCATGAAGGTGTGGAAGTGCATCCGCACCCGGTCATCGAACGTCAGATCATCGAAGAACAGGTCGACCAGCCGTGTCTTGCCCCGTCCCACCCCACCCCACAGGTACAGGCCCTGCGCGCCGGCGAAGGGCGCCTTGTCGGGCGTGCGCCAGCGGGCGAACAGCGAGCGCCGGGGCGGTTGCCAGCGACGCCGCCGCTCGAGCCGCTCGGCCAGCGCCGACAGCGATTCGACCACGGCCGCCTGCGCCGCATCCGGCTCGAACTCGCCGTTGGCGAGCAGTGCTGCGTACCGTTCCTCGATCGACATGCGGCAAGGCTACAACACCGAGATGCCGCCGCGCTGGCGCAGCGAGCGAATGGCCTCCTTCTGCCTGACCAGCACGTAGTGGTGCACCGCCTCGACATCCTCGGCCGGCAGGTTGGCGAAGTGACAGTGCATGGTGGACTGATCGCGCGGCGCGCTGACGTCCACGTAGCCGGACAGCGGCAGACGTGAGGTCGGCAGGTCCAGCGAGAACGCGTAGCGACGTCCCGCCTCGACGATGTCGAGCGAGATCGAGAAGCCGGCCGCACTGATGTCCAGCACCCGGCACAGCTTGCTGTCCAGCTGCAGGATGATCGGATCGTCCGGATCGGGCACGACGCGGTAGGCATCGCGCCCGGTGTCTGTCGCTTCCACGGTGATCTCGCTCATCGGGTGGCCGCGCTGCGTCAGACGCCCAGCCCGGGTGGAACGATCATGGCGAGGCGGCCGCGCAGGCGCTGGACGTTGTTGTCCTCCAGGATGATGGAGGCGCCGCGGTAGGCGATCTCGCTGGCCACCAGCTCGCGCGCGTGCGCCGCCCGCAGCCGACCCACCAGAATGCCCATGACGATCGCAAGACTGACCCCGCAGACGCAGGGCAGCAGGGCGTTGGCCAGCGACGGGGCGGCCGAAACCGGGTCCACCAGCGGTGCGGAACCTGCGAAGTGCACCAGCGAGCCGATGATGCCGATCAGGATCGCGTACACGGCGGTGAACAGGAACACGTCCCCGGTGGCACGGTTGTACAGCTGCTCGGCGGCCAGCCGGCGTTCAAGATGGAAGCGGATCATCGAATCGTCGGCGGCGTCCCCGATCAGGTGGCAGGCCTCCTCGACATCCCAGGAGCTGGAGCGGACCTCGGCCACGCCCAGCAGCCCGTCGCGCCGGCTGATGTCGCAGATGCGCAGCATGGCGCTGATCATCTGATCGGGCGAGTTGCCGCCGCGCACGCCCCGGGCCAGCGCGATCTGCAGCGCCTCGGTCAGCTGCGCCATCGGAAAGGTCACCAGCAGGGCCACCAGCGTGCCGCCGAACACCACGATGAACGGGCGCCCGACATCCATCAGATCGACGGTGTTGCCCAGGAACATGGACAGCCCGATCGTGAGCATGACCGCCGCCGCGATCAGCGGCACGATCTGCCACACATCTACGCCTTGCCGTTTACGCACGAGCGGATCATCCGGTGGTGACGGAACCAGCAGGCGGGGTTACCCGATGGCGACAAGCGCGCGCTCACCTGCATCGAAGGCTTGCCTTCGATGTAGAAACATGTTTCTGCGCCCGCCCAAGTGCGATTGAGAGTAGCAGAATCTTTTTGATGCGCAGACGCCTGCGCCCGGCGCTCAGCGCGTGCGTTCGAGCCACGGCGGCACCCGCCGCGAGGCGTGCCGCAATCGCTCGTGGCGAGCGCGCGCATCGGGCTGGCAGCGCACCAGCAGGTCCCAGAAGCGCGGCGAATGGTCCAGGTGGCGGGTGTGCGCCAGCTCGTGCAGCAGCACGTAGTCGACCAGCTCGGGCGACAGGAACAGCAGCTTGTAGTTCAGGCTCAGCGTGCCGCTGGCGCTGTAGCTGCCCCACACGGTGCGCTGCCCGCGAATCGTGCAGCGGCGGTAGCCGGTGAGACCGTGGCGCTCCGCCAGCACGCCCAGGCGCGCCACCAGGTGCTGCCGCGCGATCGGTCGCAGCCGGACGGCGACCGCCTTCGCCACCGCCACCCGGTCGTCGGCGTCGACGACGAGCTCCAGCACCGACCCGGCCTGCGCCATCGACCCCGCCATCGACCCCGACACCGGCTCGTGCCCGGGCGGCACGAACCCGATCACCACACGCGAGCCGATCGCGGCCAGGTCGAGCTGCCGCGGCGGCCATCCCCGGCAGGCGTGCGGCAGGCCCGATTCGCTGTCGGCCAGTGCCTGTCGGGCCCAGTCGCCGTGCGCGGCGACCACCGCGGCGATCTTGCGTCGCGACATCCGCGGCGGTGCGCTGACCACCAGTCCGCGACCGGGCACCACGCGCAGCGTCACTCGCCTGGCGCGGGCGACGATGCGCAGCTCGTAGTCGGGGATGGCAGGGGACACCGGACGGGACATCGGACGCGGCGGCGATCGGCTTCGCGGCGCTGCAGTCTACCCGCGCCATCGCCCCGCCGATGCCGCCAACCGCTACCCTGCCCGACCCTGCCGCGCCGATACCGTGACCTCATGAGCCTGCTGTCGATCACGAGCCTCCTGATCAGCGTGGCGGCGCTGTTCGCCTGGATCAACGTCAGGACGATCAAGCTGCCGAACACCATCGGCATCATGGCGATCTCGCTGGTGTTCTCGCTGATCCTGGTGCTGCTGGAGCACGCAGGCTTCGGCCTGGCCGAGAACCTGGCCGAGGACATCATCGGCCAGATCCAGTTCGACAAGACGCTGCTCAACGGCATGCTCGGCTTCCTGCTGTTCGCCGGCGCCCTGCACGTGAACCTGGACGACCTGCTGTCCCGCAAGTGGACGATCGGCATCCTCGCCTCGTTCGGCATGATCAGCTGCATGTTCCTGGTCGCGTTCAGCTGCTACTGGCTGTTCCAGGTGACCGGTCATCCGCTGCCATTCATCTATTGCCTGCTGTTCGGCTCGCTGATCTCGCCGACCGACCCGATCGCGGTGATGGGCATCCTCAAGACCGCCGGCGCCAGCAAGTCGCTGGAGATCACCATCGCCGGCGAGTCGCTGTTCAACGACGGCGTGGCGATCGTGGTGTTCCTGGGCATCTTCGGCATGGCGGTGAACGGCGAGCCTTTCGATGCCGGCCACTTCGGCATGCTGTTCGTGCAGGAGGCCTTCGGTGGCGCGCTGTTCGGCTTCGCCGCCGGCTGGGTGGTGCTGCAGATGCTTCGGCGCGTGGACAACTACCAGGTCGAGATCCTGTTGACGCTGGCGCTGGTGGCCGGCGGGTCGACGGCCGCCGCCGGGCTGCACCTGTCCGCCCCGATCGCGGTGGTCATCGCCGGGCTGATGATCGGCAACCACGGACGACGCGATGCGATGAGCACCATCACCACCCAGCACCTGGACACCTTCTGGGAGCTGATCGACGAGATCCTGAACGCGGTGCTGTTCCTGATCATCGGCCTGGAGGTCATGGTGCTGACGCTGAACCTGGACCTGTGGCTGACCGGCATCGCCGCCGCGCTGCTGGTGCTGGTGTCGCGCGGCATCGCGGTGGCCATCCCGGTGACGCTGCTGCGCCGGTTCGACAACTCGTTCCACCCGCACGCGATCAAGATCCTGACCTGGGGCGGCCTGCGCGGCGGCATCTCGGTGGCGCTGGCCCTGTCGCTGCCGCCCTCGCCCGAGCGCGACCTGATCGTCTCGGTGACCTACGTGATCGTGGTGCTGTCGATCCTGGTGCAGGGGCTGAGCGTGGGCAGGCTGGTGAGCGCCACCTCGCAGCCGGGCTCCGGCAGGCGAACCTCAGGGTGACGGATCGTCAGGCGGCAGCAGCCGGTCGATCAGCACGTACAGGTCGGCCGCCGCCACCGGCTTGTGCAGCACGTCGATACCGCTGGCGTTGATCTCGCGCAGGCGTTGCGGCGAGGTGTCGCCGGTGATGATCGCCGCCGGTACGCACCGATCGAGCGCCTCGCGCAGCACCGCGATCGCGTCCAGGCCGTTCTCGTCGCCCCGCAGACGAAAGTCGGACAGGATCAGCGAGGGCTCGGCATCGGCCAGCGCGATCGCCTGCAGGGCCTCGCGGGCCGATTCGGCGATCAGCACGGTGCAGCCATGGGTCTCCAGCAGGTGCCGCATGCCCTGCAGGACCTGCGGCTCGTCGTCGATCACCAGCACCGTCTGATCGGCCATGCCCGGCACGTCGATGGGCACCTCGTCACCGACCAGCAGCGGATCCCCGCCCGGCACGGTCAGCGTGAACACGGTGCCCTCGCCCGGCTCGGAGCCCATCCACAGGGGCATGTCCATCAGCTCGCACAGCCGTCGCACGATGGCCAGGCCCAGTCCCAGGCCCTTCGAACGGTCGCGCTCGGGGTTGTTGAGCTGGTAGTACTCGGAGAACACCTCCTCCAGGGCCGCGGGCGGAATGCCGATGCCGGTGTCGCGCAGGGTGACCCGCACCGAGCCGTCGTCGAGCGCCTCGCACGACAGGCGGACCGTCCCCTGCTCGGTGTACTGCACCGCGTTGGAGACCAGGTTGCGCAGCACCCGCTCGAACAGGATGGCATCGGTATGGATCACGCGATCCTCGCCGGCGATCTCCAGCTCGATGCCCTTGGCGCTCGCCTGCTGCACGAACTGGGCACGCATGCGATCGAACAGGCGGTGCACGGACAGGTGACGCGGCAGGAACTCGATGATCTCGGCGTCCAGCCGCGACATGTCCAGCAAGCTGTTGAACAACCCGTTCAGCGCATCGGCCGACTGGCCCATGTCATCGATGATGCCCAGCTGCGAGGGGTTCCTCTCACGGGCGCGCAGTGCCGTGATGAACATCCCCAGCGCGTGCAGCGGTTGTCTCAGGTCGTGGCTGGCCGCGGCCAGGAAGCGGCTCTTGGCGATCACCGCGCGCTCGGCGATGCGCTTCTCGCGCGCCAGGCTCGCCATCAGGTCGGCATTCTTGAACTGCTCGCGGATCAGCGCGCGGTACTGGCGATTGCTACGCATCATCAGCACATGATTCACCACCAGGAACATCAGCAGCAGACCGCCCGTCATGACCAGCGAGTCGTTGCCCGAGCGCAGGTGGGCGATCGACAACGGAATGATCAGCGGCATCGAGAACGACAGGAAGGCCGGCGGATAGATGCCGCCCGAGGCGGCGCTCACCGCGACCATGCCGGCGAAGATGGTCGATATCAGCATCAGGAACTGCGCGTCGTACAGGTCGTAGAAGATCAGCGGCCAGGCGCCCCAGATGATCCCCGCGCACAGCGTGCCGATCCAGAACGCCGGCCCCCAGTGAGGCTCTCTCTTGACGCTCTCGTCGGCGCAGTTGAAGGCGTGGATCAGCCACAGGCGCAGCATCGTGGAGATCACCAGCGCCCCCATCCAGAACAGCAGGGCCGATTGCGGCAGGCTGCGCCACAAGAAGGAGGTGACCATGACCGCGCACAGCAGCGAACCGAACACCAGCACCGGCCCCTGCCCGTAGATCAGGCGCAGCTGCTCGACCTGTATCCTTCGCTCGAGCTCGTTCAACCCGTGGCTCTCCCTGCCGCCGAGCGGCGGGGCTCGCCGCTCGTCCGTCAGTATGTCGCGATGCGCGTCCCGATCCACCATGCGTCAGCCGAGCCTGTGATGCAGCGCTCCCTTGATACCATCTTCGCCTTCCTTCACTCGCCTCACCGCACACCCCATGCCCCAGGAAATCGTCCTCAACTACCGCCTCAGCGACGGTACCGTCCGAACCGTGGATGCCCAGATCGGCGATAGCGTCATGGACACCGCCGTGGAGAACGACATCGACGAGGTGGTCGCCGAGTGCGGCGGCAGCCTCATCTGCGCCACCTGCCACGTCTATCTGGACGAGGCCACCGCCGCCCTGTTCGACGAGCCGGACGATGCGGAGCTGGAGATGCTCGAGGGCGTGGCGGCCGAGCGCCGTCCGCATTCGCGCCTGTCCTGCCAGCTGGTGGTCAAGGCGGAGCTTGCCGAGGCCACCATCGAGACCCCCGAGCGGCAGTGAAGCCCTCGGCGGCGGCCGGGCCACGCGTGATCGAGGCGTTCTCGCGCATCGGCGAGGAGAACGCGTTCGCGGTGCTGGCCCGCGCCGGCAAGCTGGCCGCCGAGGGCCACGACATCATCAACCTGGGTATCGGCCAGCCGGACTTCGCGACCCCGCCGCACATCGTCGAGGCGGCGGTCGGCGCGCTGCGCGACGGTGCCCACGGCTACACCCCGGCCACCGGCCTGCCCGAGCTGCGCGAGGCGGTGGCGGCGGATCTTGCCGCGCGCCACGGCGCCGCGGTGAACGCCGGGAACGTGATGATCGTGCCCGGCGGCAAGGTCACGATGTTCGCCGCCATCCTGATGTTCGGCAAGCCGGGGGTCGAGATCCTGTACCCCGACCCCGGCTTTCCGATCTACCGCTCGATGATCGAGTTCACCGGTGCCACGCCGGTACCGGTGCCGATCCGCCAGTCCAACGATTTCGCGTTCTCGGCGGCCGAGACGCTGTCGCTGATCAGCGCCGACACCCGGTTGCTGATCCTGAACTCGCCGGCCAACCCGACCGGCGGGGTCACTCCGCGCGCCGAGTTCGATGCGCTGGCCGAGGGGCTGGCCGAGCACCCGCAGGTGGCCATTCTGTCGGACGAGATCTACGACCGGATGACCTACGCGGGCAGCGAGCACGTCAGCCTGCTGCAGTATCCGGACTTGCGCGAGCGGCTGATCCTGCTCAACGGCTGGTCCAAGACCTACGCGATGACCGGCTGGCGGCTGGGCTACTCGGTGTGGCCGGATGCCTGGTTCGAGCCGATCAGGAAGCTGGCGGTGAACTGCTGGAGCTGCGTGAACGCGCCGGCCCAGCACGCCGCACTGGCCGCGCTGACCGGTCCGCAGGAGGCGGTCGAGACGATGATGAGCGCCTTCGACGAGCGGCGCCGGTTCGTCACCGGGGCACTGAACTCGCTGCCGAACGTCAGCTGCGTCACGCCCCGGGGCGCGTTCTACGCCTTCCCCGACATCGGCGCGACCGGCTGGCAGGCCAAGCCGCTGGCCTCGGCACTGCTGGAGCGGGCCGGCGTGGCCACCATCGGCGGGCCGGATTTCGGGGTGCACGGCGAAGGCTTCATTCGCCTGTCGTACGCCAACTCGCTGCCGAACATCGAACGCGCGATCGAACGCATCGAGCGCTTCCTGACCGACCATCCGGTCGGCTGAACGCGCCCCCGGCCGTCAGCGCGACGGTCCATCGCCAGGACCACACCCATGCTGCACATCCCGATGCCCGACGTCGCATCCCGGGTCTACAACCACAACTTCAAGCTTGACCCGATCGTGCGCAGCCTGCTGGACACGGACGTGTACAAGCTGCTCATGCTGCAGACCATCTGGAAGGAGCGGCGCGACGTGCCGGTCACCTTCTCGCTGATCAACCGTACCCGCTCGGTGCGCCTGGCGGACGAGATCAGCGAGGCCGAGCTGCGTGCGCAGCTGGACCACGCGCGCACCATCGCGCTGTCCAAGCGCGAGCTGATCTGGTTGACCGGCAACACCTTCTACGGCAAGGAGCGCCTGTTCCAGAGCGACTTCCTGAACTGGCTCAAGCACTACCGGCTGCCCGCCTACTCGCTGCACGTGGAGGACGGCCAGTACCGGATCGACTTCGAAGGCCCCTGGGCGGAGGTGACGCTGTGGGAGATCCCGGTGCTGTCGATCATCAGCGAGCTGCGCTCGCGGGCGGCGCTGGAGGGCACCGGGCGCTTCGAGCTGGACGTGCTGTACGCGCGGGCCAAGGCGAAGCTGTGGGAGAAGGTGCTCAGACTGGACCGGCTGCCGGAGCTGCGCATCGCCGACTTCGGCACTCGCCGCCGTCACAGCTTCCTGTGGCAGCGCTGGTGCATCGCGGCGATGGCCGAAGGGTTGGGCGAGAAGTTCACCGGCACCAGCAACGTGCTGATGGCGATGGGGCTGGACCTGGAGGCGATCGGTACCAACGCGCACGAGCTGCCGATGGTGGAGGCGGCGCTGGCGGGCGACGATGCCGCCCTCAGGCAGAGCCCGTACCGGGTGCTGGAGGCCTGGAGCCGCACTTACGACGGCAACCTGCTGATCGTGCTGCCGGACACCTACGGCACCACCGCCTTCCTGGCCAACGCGCCGGCCTGGGTGGCCGACTGGAGCGGTTTCCGGATCGACTCGAAGGAGCCGCTGAGCGGCGGCGAGGAGCTGATCCGCTTCTGGGAGTCGCACGGCAAGGATCCGCGCGAGAAGCTGCTGATCTTCTCCGACGGGCTCACGGTGTCGACCATCGAGCAGGTCTACGAGCGCTTCCACGGCCGCGCGCGCGTCAGCTTCGGCTGGGGTACCCACCTGACCAACGATTTTCGCGACTGCGCCACCAAGCCCACGCCGGCGCTGAAGGCGATCTCCCTGGTGTGCAAGGTGACCCACGCGGGCGGCCGCCCGACCGTGAAGCTGTCCGACAACTACGACAAGGCGACCGGTCCGATCGAGGAGATCGAGCGCTACCGTCGACTGTTCGGCACCGAGGACATGGATCGTCAGGACGTGGAGGTCTGAGCCGCCGCGCCGCGTCGGATCGATCCCGCGCTCAGGCGCGCGCCACGCGCTTCAGAACGCCCCACAGTACCGCCAGGAACAGCAGCGGGAACACCACCGTCTGCATCACGAACACCACGATCAGGCGAATGGTGTTCTCGCTGACCGTCTCGGCCGCCTGCGTGTAGTCGTCCAGCCGCGCCTCGATGTCGACGCTCTGCATCGCCTGTTGCCAGACACCGCGGGCCCGGTCGAACAGGCCGGGAGCCGACTCGCCGGAGGTCAGCGGGCGTTTCTGGGCGGCCACGTCCTCGTTGATGGCGCCGATCGCCTCGCGCGCGCGCTCCAGCTCCACGCTGGCCGCCTGGTAGTCCGGGGCCAGGAACACGCGATAGACCGCATCGTTGGCCAGCACCACGGCCGGCATCGCCAGCCGCAGCACCACCAGGAACAGGAACGTGCGGCCCAGGGCGGCCGACAGTCCGGACCCCGGCCCGATGCCGGGCGCCGGTGCAGTCGCCGATGCCTGTGCGACCTGGCGGCCCCGCCACACGCGCAGCGCCAGCCAGGCCCCGCCCAGCAGGGCCAGCAGCAGCAGCGCCCCCCACCAGCCGCTCATCGTCAGCAGCACGCGCTGCACGCCCAGCGAGCTGGCCGACAGCATCATGATCCAGCTGAAGCGCTCGACCAGGTCGTTGATCGGGTCGAGGATCTCGCCGGGGGCGAAGTTCACCCCGATGCCGGCCGGCTGCACCGCCACCTCGGTGCCCTGGGCCACCGAGATCGCCCCGTTCAGCCCGCGGGCGATCGCGTAGCCGATCAGGGCGCGCTGGAAGGCCTGCTCGATCGCCTCGCTGCCGATCTGGGCGGTGCTGGCCCAGAGCGAGAGCAGCAGCGCGATCGCCACCAGCCAGAAGGCGGTGCCGTGCCCGCGCAGCCACGTGGGCAGGCGTGTGGGCAGGCGTGTGGGCAGCGGCTTCAGGCCGCCTTGCGGGCGTCGATGACCCGATCGAGCGCGCGCTCGAACCGTTCGACGGTACCGTCCACGTCGTACAGCTTGTCGATGCCGAACAGGCCGAGCCGGAAGGTCTTCCAGCTGTCCGGCTCGCCGACCTTCAACGGCACTCCGGCGGCGATCTGCAGCCCTTCGGCCGCGAACGCCCGGCCGCTGTGCAGCTCGTCGTCCTCGGTGTGGATGACCACCACGCCCGAGGCCTCGAACCCCTCGGCCGCCACACGCTTGAACCCGCGCGCATCGATCGCCGCGCGGATGCGCTTGCCCAGCGCGTCCTGACGCGTCTTGAGCTCCTCGAAGCCGATCTTGCGCATCTCCTGCATGGTGTCGCGAAACACGATCAGCGCATCGGTCGGCATGGTCGAGTGGTAGGCGTGACCGCCGCCCAGGAAGGCCTTCATGATGTCGGACCACTTGCGAAGATCCAGCACGAAGCTGTCGGACGTCGTCTCGCCCAGCCACTCGGTGCCACGTTCGGACAGCATCACCAGCCCTGCGCACGGCGAGGCGCTCCAGCCCTTCTGCGGCGCCGACACCAGCACGTCGACACCGGATTGCGCCAGCGACACCCAGTGGGTACCCGACGCGACGCAGTCGAGCACCATCAGCGCATCGACCTCGTGCGCGGCCGCCGCCAGCTGCTTGACGTAGGCGTCCGGCAGGTGCAGCCCGGCCGAGGTTTCCACGTGCGGGGCGAACACCACCTCCGGGCGGTGTTCCCGGATGGCGGCACGCACCTCCTCGATCGGCGGCGGGGTCCAGGCCGCCTGCGCGCCGTCATCGACCGGGCGCGAGGTGATCACCTGCGTGCCGGCGTCAAGCGCGCCCATGTCGATGATCTGCGACCAGCGGAAGCTGAAGAAGCCGTTGCGCACCACCAGGCAGCGGCGCCCGCGAGCGAACTGGCGCACCACCGATTCCATGCCGTAGCTGCCGCCCCCGGGCACGATGACCGCGTGCTCGGCCTGGTAGACCTCGCACAGGGTGCCGTGGATGTCGCGCATGGCCTCGCCGAAGCGCCTGGACATGTGGTTGAGCGAACGGTCGGTGTACACCACCGAATATTCCAGCAGGCCATCCGGATCGACGGAATCGAGCAATGCGGTCATGGGGGCGTCCTCGAGCAGCAGCGGTGGGCGACGATGGGCAGCAATTGCGACACGGCCCTGAACGAGCCGCACCGCCGATCGCCGAGCATGCCATGCTCGGACCCCTCGGGGGTCCACCGCAACGATCGACCTCGCCGCCCGGTATCCGCCTGTGAAACCCTTGTCCACCGTCCTGGTACTGACCGGCTGCAGCGCCGTTGCCGCCATCCACCTGTGGCTGCTGTTCGCCAGTGGTCTGGATCCGGTGTCCGCACCGGTCGCACAGCTCAGTCAGGTGCAGGCGGGCGAGTGGCACGGCGTGGCGCTGCTGCTGTTCGCCGCCGCCCACCTCGGCCTGGCCGCCCTGGTGTACCGCCCCGAAGGCGGCAAGCTGCACCGCATCGCGGTGGCGCTGATCGCGATCGGTGCGGTGCTGGTGGTGCGCGTGGCGCTGCACTTCGCCAACAGCGAGGGGGCGGCCATCGGCGACAGCCGGCCGCTGTGGCTGCTGGCCAGCGTGATCGGCGTGGCGATGGGCCTGCTGGCCCCGGGCCTGTGGCGCACCCGCCGCCGCGCCGCCTGGTTCAACCTGGGCTGCCTGGCCGTCTGGGTGGCGCTGACCCCGGTGTTCCTGCTGGTTCCGGCCGACTGGAACGGCGCCTACGAACGGCTGGTGGGCGCGGTGTACACGGTGTGGATGATCGGACTGGCCCTGCTGATCGGCTGGCAGCCGCGGCTGACCTCGGCCCCGGCCCGATAGGGCCGACTGCGACCAGGACTGCGGCGACGTCAAACGAGCGGCGGCGTCAGAACCGGTAGCGCAGGCTGGTCTGCACGATGAGCGCGGACAGGCCGGCGTCCACGCTGTCGTCGAAGCGCTGATCGAGCCGCTCCAGCCGCAGCCGAAGATCGGTGCGCGCACCGAGCCGTGCCCCGAGCTTCACGCCCACGGTGGTGCTGCGCATCGCGTCCAGGCGATAGTCGGCACTGGCGAACCCGTCCTGCGGCAGCAGCGCATCGCCGCGTTCGTCGGAGGCCAGCGAGCTGTCGTGGAAGTCCGCCGCCCCCTGCTGGTACAGGCGCAGGTGCGGCTCCAGGAAGAGCCGCCCGCCCAGCGTCTCCAGCGGGATCCGGTAGCGCACATCGGCGGTGTTCGAGATCACCCCCCAGTCGTCGCCGTACAGCCGGTAGCTCAGGTGCACCGAGCGTTTCGAGCCCTGCAGCTGGTGCACCAGCTTGCCGAACAGCGTGGCCCGCGTGCGCTGCTCCGGGCGGCTGTCGTGACGCGCCCCGATCGGCTCGCCCTGCTCGTCCACCACGCTGATCACCTTGTAGGGATCCGAGTGATAGCCGGTCGAGACGCCCACGCCGGCGTTCAGCTGCACCACGGTGCGACGGTTCAGCACCCGCGTCGCGCCCAGCAGCGCATCGAAGGTGCTGCGCCGGCCCTGCTCCAGGCTTTCCGGTTCGGTCACGTCGCCCAGCGGCACCGGCGTGTCCCCGGGCTCGCTGCGGTAGATCGCGTCGAAGGTGGCGGCGATGCCGACCTCCAGCGTGGTGGCCCGGTCGGCGCTCAGCCGTGCCAGGCCGACGTTGGCACCGTACGAATCGTAGTCCGACTCCTGCGAGACCACCGCGCCGTAGCTCAGCGACAGCGTCCGGTCCAGCTCGCTGCGCACGTCCACGCCCGCCTGCACGCGCTCGTCCTCGAACCAGCCGCGGGTGCCGTCACCGCCCGCACCCTCGCCCGGTTCGTCACCGGCGACGAAGCCTGCGCCACCGGATGCACCGGTGTAGGTCACCCGATCGTCCGCGCTGGCCAGCGCACCGGTGGGCGAGGCACCCGACATGGTGTCGTGCACGAGCTGCACCCCGATCGCGTGCACCTCGTTCTCGCGCTGCAGGTCCAGCAGCGTCTTGCGCACCGCCACCCGATCGTCGGACTCGGTGTAGGCGAGCCACGACCCGTCGACCGTCCAGGCGTTCGTCTCGGCAGGCTCCTGCGCCGAGACGCCGGTACCGGCCGCGAGCAGCGAGCAGGCCGCCATGCCGAGGCGCCTGCCCGTCTGCCCGGGCTGCCTGGGGCGCTCGGGCCGCCCGGGCCGCCCGGGCTCAATTGCAGCCACAGCCGCCTCCCTGCACGCTTGCGCCGCCGGTGGACGCCTCGCGCGAGAAGTACAGGTGATCATCGACCGCATCGTCCATGGTGTCGGTCACCAGCTGCATGTCGTCGCGGGCCAGCACGTCGCGCTGCCACGGCTTGACCTCGTCGACCGACAGCGCATCGTCGAGCGTGGCGCAGCCGCCGGTGAGCAGGACGAGCGCTGCCATGACGGCCCTGGCAGTCGGGGTGATCAGGTTGGTCGGCGTGGTCGGCGTGGTCGGGACGAGCGGCCGAGGCGTCATCGGTCCGCTCCGATCGGCGCCCGGGTCGAAGCATGGGTCGACACCCCGGTCGCGGCCTGCAACGGCGGTGGCAGGGCCGCCTCGATCCGCGCCTCCAGCCGGGCCGCGTCACGGCTGCGAAAGCCGACGTGCGAGCCGATGATCCGCCCCTCGCCATCGATCAGCCAGGAGCTGGGCATGCCGATCAGCCCGAACCGCTCGGCGCTGTCGGCGGCCGGATCCCAGGCGATGGCGAAGCGCGGTGCCGTCTCGCGCAGGAAGGCCTCGGCGGCGGCGCGGTCCTCGTCCAGGTTGATCGCCACGATGCGCAGTCCGCGATCCGCGTAGCGATCGTGCAGCGTGTTCATCCACGGGAACGAGCGCCGGCAGGGCACGCACCAGGAGGCCCAGAAATCGACGTAGACCACGTGTCCGCGCAGGTCGTGCAGCGACACCGGTCCCGCCGGGCCCGGCAGATCGAAGGCGGGTGCAAGCGCGGGTGCAAGCGCGGGTGCAGGCGCGGGTGCAGGCGCGGGTGAAGACGCGACCTCGCCGGCGATGGCGGTACCGACGGCGGCAGCGTTCAGGCCGGTGCACGTCAGGCCGAGCAGCAGTGCCGCGCGAGCCAGCGTGCCGAGGCCTTGATTCGATGAAGTCATGCGGAGCGCTATCGGCCGGCCGCCAGGCGGATGCACGTCCGATCCGCCGCGCGGCGACCCGGTCACGCTCGACAGCGAAGGCAGCGCACAGAACGGCGCACGGCAAGGTCCGGGCATCAATTCGCTTCGTTACCGCACCGATACCTCGCGTTCGCACCGCGGGTCGACCGGACCGCGCCGCAATCGAGGGCGTATGCAGAGACATCGAGCACGAGTATCCCGCCGCCGCGGGCGGTTCCTGCCTATCGTCGGACACGTCGTCGGACCCGTCATCGGGTTGCTGGCGCTGGCAGGCTGCGAGGCGCCGTCGAACCCGCAGGCCCAGGCACCCGCGCTCGGACGGGCCGAGGGCGTGGCGGCGCCGCTGAGCGACGAGCGCTACGACGCACTGCCGATCGACATCCAGTACCGGGTCGCCAACAAGCTGATGGCCACGCTGTACACCGGCCTGCCGGTGGATGCGTTCTACAGCCTGGAGCCGGGCAGCGCGCTGCGCACCCGCCTGGATCCGGCGATGACGTTGTCCAGCCTGCGCCAGACGCTGCTGACCGAGCTGCCGATCGCCGAACGCATCGCGCTGGACGAGGCGATCACCGGCGAGCGCATCGGCGGCCTGTCCACGGCCGGCACGCCCGACACGGACGACCCGGCGGAGCCGCTGTTCCGGTTCGACGCCTCCGAACGGGCGCGCCAGCTGCCGCTGGCGCGATTGAGCACGTATCCGTGGAGCCGGGATCGCTTCGCGCAGTGGATGGCCTGGCACCTGGCCAACACGATCCTGTTCTCGCCGGCCGAGGAGATCGACAGCGCCGACATGACCGACGTGCAGAACCTGTTCCGCCGGCTGGAGATCGGCGTGCGGACCGGCACCCCGCTGCGCGCGATGATCGCCACCCATCAGCGCTCGCTGCAGAACTGGCGCCGCTTCCGCTCACCCGAGGACACCACGCGCGAGATGATGGAGATCTACCTCGGCCTGTTCGACAACGACGAGGAAGTGCCGCTGGCCTCGCAGGCGTGTCGCGACCTGTACCTGACCGACGAGGCCGACGGCTACCAGCTGGCGCGCACCGATTACCCGAACGCCGAATCGGTCGAGGTGCTGGGGCAGCGCATCACCACCTGCAACGAGTTCTACGACGTGGTGGCCGCCCACCCGCTGGTCGTGCCGCGCGTGACCGGCATCCTGGTCGATCACTTCTTCGCCGGCAGCGACGTGGCGCACCGGCTGGCGCTGACCGAGGCCATCTCGGCCAGCGGGCCGACCACCTTCGAGCACATCTTCCTGGCGATCCTGTTCTCCGAGACCTACCTGCTGGACGCCGAGCGTCCGGCCTCGTTCGAGGAGAGCTTCCTGGGCATGGCCGCTCGCCTGAAATGGGACACCCATCGGGACACCGCACGCGGACTGGCCTCCGGTCGCGGTGCCCTGGCGCGCACCGACATGCAGCAGATGGGCTGGCCGGCGATGTCGCTCAAGCTCGGGCGCAGCGCGGCGCTCCCCCAGGATTCCCTGAGCTTCGCCAACTTCCACAAGGGCCTGCGCGAGCACCTGATGCTGGACATGGGCCGCTGGCGCACGTCACTGGCGCTGGAGCTGCCGCGCCCGCCCGAACCGGCCCCGCCGATCGAGCCGGACGAGAGCGCCTCGGCGCGCGAGCGACAGGCGTTCCTCGCCGCCACCGAGGAGTACCGGACGGCGCTGGACGCGCTGCGCGGCGAGGAACGCGAGACGCACCGGCAGGCACGCGACGAGTGGCTCGCGCTGCACGCCCGGCACCAGCGCATCGACGACCTGACCGTGCACGAGCTGATCGACTACCTGATGCTGGCCAGCGTGCAGCGCCGCTCCAGCGATCGGGAGCGCCAGGCGCTGGTGCCGCTGCTGGCCGGCGAGGACCACCTGGACGCCGCGCTCGACAACCGCTTCGCGCGCCGGGGCCGGCACGACGACATCGCGCGCATCGTTCTGGACTACGCCTCCAGGCTGCCCGAGACCTATCACCTGCTTCGCCAGCGACCGGCACCGATCAAGGACACCCGCTCATGAACCGACGCGACTTTCTCAAGCGAGGCGGCATCGCCGGCATCGGCGCCACCGCCCCCGCGCTGTTCGGCCTGCCCGCCTTCGTGGGCGAGGCGGCCGCCAAGCCGCTGATCGATGCGGTCGACTACCGGTTGCCCGCGGTACTGCCGCAGGTCATCAACGTGTTCCTGTACGGCGGGCCGTCGGAGCTGGCGGGCAACCTGACCAACCTGGCACGGATCGATGCGTCCTCGCAGAACCCCTACCCCGCAACGCTGCAGCAGCGCCTGAGCGAGGGCGGCCAGCTCACCGCGAACGGCTTCTGGGCCGATGCGGGCGGTCACGCCATGGAGGACATGCTGGGCACCGGGGACCTGAGCGTCTACCGCACGCTGAACCGGCGCAAGAACAACACCCGCGCGCATCGGCCCAGCGTGTTCTCCAGCCTGAAGGGCTCGCTGGCGATCGATGCGGCGCCCGGCATGGGCTCCACGCTGGCCACCTTGCTGCAGGCGCACCGCGCGCAACTGGACGGCTCCGCTCTGCTGGGCGGGCGCCAGCTGGTGGACCTGGTGCTGCCGTTCGTCTCGTTCGAGGGCAGCAGCACCGCCTTCGCCACCGATCCGGATGCCACGCTGCCGCTGCAGCTCAAGGGCATGAGCCTGGACCAGCGGTTCGACAATCCGTACGCGCGTGGCCAGGACGATCACGGCAACGAGCTGGAGCAACTGGTGGCCAAGATCGTCGACGAGGATTCTCGGCGACGCTTCGGCGGCGTGATCGACGGCTTCGACCGGCGTCGCGAGATGGCCGAGCTGGTCGGCAACCTGCAGCAGGCGGCCGAGGCACCGCTGCCATCGCTGCCGCGCCGAGCCGACGGCACGCTGGACCCGGACGCCGACCCTGCCACCGGCTACCTGCGCTACCCGGCCGACAACCGTTTCAGCGATCGCATGAAGGCGGCGGTGACGCTGGCGGTCAACAATCCGGACTCCCTGTTCATCACCGTCGGTGGCGGTCTGGGCGGCTGGGACGATCACGCCTCGGCGATCGAGGACTACGTGCCGCGCATGCGCCAGGTGATGGAGGCGCTGCGCGTGGCGACCAAGCACCTGCGCTATTCGGATCGGGCGTACGGCGGCGTACGCGACACCGGCAACGTCGCCATCAACGTGCACGGCGACTTCGGTCGCAACGTCAACCTGAACGATGCCGGCGGCTGGGATCACGGCAACAACCAGAACCTGTACACGCTCGGCGGCACCGCCCTGCGACCGGCCGGTGCGCTGGGCAAGGTGGTCGGGCGCACCGAGGTGTTCGGGCCGGCCAGGCAGAACCGCCAGTACACCCGCCCGGCCGAGGGTAGCTACGAGGCCGAGCCGCTGGCGGTGGCCTCGACCGTGTACCGCTGGTTCGGGGCGCGGAACCCGGAGGTGCTGACCCGCGACGACGTGATGAACCCCGACGGCGACCGCGCCATCGACGAGCGCGTGCCGGGCGAGGCGGCAGCGTACGGTTGAGCGACACCGGCAATGGGAC
>ENA-ORXU01001324-ORXU01001324.1-marine-metagenome-genome-assembly--contig:-NODE-1324-length-21279-cov-4.773748_pt1 | contig 21279 bp, 18 predicted proteins | sample MGYA00237869_ERZ511484 | MGnify/ENA metagenome assembly ERZ511484
TCCTACCAGAGGTAGGCAGGCTTATCCTGCTCGCCTTACGAAGTGAAGACGAGCCTCCTCGCCATAGCTCGCTATGCGTCGTCAGAGAAGCACCTCACCTTATCGCACCTGCGGCTCTCGCTACGAAGCCTAATGCACGAATTGGGTACAAGAAACTTACGTCTGTAGAGAAATCCACTGCCCCTTATCGCCTATATAAAAAGATCTAATTTTGCACTTACCTGATGCTGTCATTCTCCCTACATAGTATCCTATCATTACTCAGCGGCTGCTCTCGAGAAGCGGATGCTTCAGGACAGCAATAATCTATATCCTATTGACTCAGCTATCAAGTGAGCCTGCTCACTTGATTACTCTATACTTATGACACAGATTCTCAATTTGTTTGACTTTACTCAGAAGGTCAATTACAAGACCGAAGTCCTCTCCGGACTTACGGTTGCTCTCGCTCTCGTTCCCGAAGCGGTGGCCTTTGCGATGATGGCACAGCTCTCTCCCCTTACAGGACTATACGCTGCCTTTATGATGGGGCTTGTGACTGCCATATTTGGTGGTAGGCCTGGTATGATCTCTGGTGCTACTGGAGCAGTCGCTGTGGTCATAGCTGCCCTTGCTATTTCTCATGGCCCAGAGTATGTCTTTGCGACGGTGGTACTCGCTGGTCTTCTGCAAGTGGCTGCCGGTGTGCTGAGACTAGGCAAATTGATGAGGCTCGTACCTCATCCTGTGATCTTTGGCTTTGTAAATGGCCTGGCTATTATCATCTTCATGGCTCAGCTAGGGGAATTTAAAGATGCTAGTGGTGCTTGGCTTACTGGCATGCCACTATTCACTATTCTAGGTCTCGTGCTGTTAACCATGTTGATCATCTGGGGCTTACCTAAACTTACCAAAGTGGTGCCCGCATCACTCGTGGCTATCTTGGCCATATTTGGCATAGTGATGGCTTTTAATATCGATACTCGCACGGTAGGCGACATCGCATCGATCAGTGGAGGATTTCCGCCCTTCCACATCCCACAGATTCCTGTGACGATGGAGACGCTCACCCTTATCTTTCCCTATGCTGCTATCATGGCAGGTGTAGGACTGATAGAGAGCCTACTCACTCTTAATATCATCGACGAGATCACAGAGACGCGTGGTCGAGGCAATAAGGAAGCCGTAGCTCAAGGCACCGCCAACATACTCTCAGGATTTTTCTCAGGGATGGGTGGTTGCGCTATGATTGGTCAGAGTCTGATCAATATCTCCTCAGGTGCTCGTGCGAGATTATCAGGAATCGTTGCTGCTATTGCACTGCTGATGTTTGTAATGTTTGGTAGTTCTGTCATCGAGTTGTTACCTATGGCTGCCCTGACAGGATTGATGATCATGGTGGCTATTGGGACTTTTGAGTGGGCGAGTCTTAGAACCTTTAATAAGATGCCCAAGTCAGATATATTTGTCATGATCGTGGTGACTCTTGTCACCGCCCTATTACACAATCTTGCTCTGGCAGTAATTGTAGGTGTAATTATTTCCGCACTCGTATTTGCGTGGGACAACGCTAAGCGCATCCGCGCCAGAAAACACATAGATGATCAAGGTGTGAAACACTATGAAATTTATGGTCCCCTATTCTTTGGATCTGTCACAGCCTTTAATGACAAATTTGATGTACTTAATGATCCAGACGAAGTTATCATAGACTTCGAGGAAAGTCGCGTCGTGGATATGTCAGCTATCGAGGCGCTCAATCGTATCACAGAGCGCTATCACAAAGTAGGTAAGCGTGTGCATCTAAGACACTTGAGCAAAGACTGTCAGCGACTGCTTACAGATGCAGACAAGATTATCGACGTCAATATCCTGGAGGATCCTACGTACAAGCTTGTAGTAGATAAGGTCAAATATGACTAAGAAGCCATTCGCTTGATCTGATACCTATCGCGATAGATGCTGTACGGCTGATTCAGCCCAGTTATCAGCCCTTGTACCAAAGCATTCTAAGATGGCATCAACTCCTATTACGGTACCCTTGGCCAGACGACCTAGCAGGGCAATTGGAACTACAGTATCTCCTTTGCTTACGAGATAGGCATTCTCCGTGGTCGTCACGCCGTATTCATCATGTACAGGCTTGATGATTTTATCATCGAGTAAATCTGTGACGAGATCAGTGCAAACGTTCTTAATCTGTGGACTATCTAGCACTGAGTCGACCATCATGGATACGATCTTTTGCTTGCCGCTAGACTGCAATTTCCAACCATGCGGGGACGTCTCTATGTCAGGATCATTGACATAATCATACGCTATTACATTTGCCCGCCACAGGGCTAGAAGCTGCTCCATGCTCTCTACAGGCGGACCATAGGAGTAGCGCTTACTTTTCTCATCGAGGCCAATAATCTCAGCAAATACATCATCAGCACACTCATTGTACGAGAGTGCCTCATAAATCGTCGGTTGGCAATGACGCCACACTTGGCCTATACAATAATCAAGAGAGATAGGTACTCGACCATACGACATATCTACTAGTTCCTGGATGAGCTCGTCTGTGCTTACGTCAGTCGATACTATGTGCGTCTCATCGGCTTTACCTTCTTTAATCCAAGACTTTGCAATTCTTGCAATTGCTTCTTGGTCCACTTCCTGATCACCACGTCTATCGGTATCTGCTGAGTAGACCGATACGATCAGAGGCACTATCGCATCGATAAGGAAGTCCGCACCCTGAGCCTTCTTTTGACGTGACGGATCAGCGAGCTTACGCTCAAATGCCTCTAAGACATCTTCACCCACGGCATATCTCGCATCCTGCTTTGCACTGACAGGTTTAGGCACCATAGGCAAACCATCCAGTGAAAAGGGTACAAGTAAAAATTCCTTGCCAGCTAGACATGTAAATGTCATGTCGCGACCATCGCCATGAAAGTGCCCTTGTGATTCTGCTATAGCACGTACTACATCTATGGTCGCTAGTCCAAATCCTCGGATGCCAACTACCTCATGATTACCATCCCTCATGCTATCAAGTATATTATCGATAGGATATGGAGACTCTATGAGTGTAACTCCTTCGACCTGCTCAGCATATTCTCTCCATGAGATAATCTGCTCATCGGCATGAGTATCTTGATGCCCTATAGTGAGCAGTACCTGATGGATCGACTTATAAACCGCCTTATCAGTAATTATATCCATACCACCATCAGCATGGAGATCGAGCTCAGTCACACGCTCCTCCACCTGAGTTAATAGTCCAGCCTCCAATAGGGGCTCGGCGATACTTTTAAATCTGTCTTTTAGATAAACTCCGATAGACCCGCGGTGTGGATAAGTATCTGGCTCCGTATCGGGTATACTGTTATAATCTTTATCAGCCCAATCATGATATCTAGGAAAAGCAGCAATACGCACATCCCCAAGATTAATTTCAAGTCGCTTAGGTAGATCCATATGCCGTTCAGAAATATTGATCCAGTTGGAAGTGGGTTGATCGAGTGCATAGACGTGACCATATCCCCACAGACCACTCGACTCAAAGGCCAAAATCTGTGGCAAATGATCAATCTGCTGATCGACTAGTGCCCTACAGAAGCACTCTAGAGCATGAGAGCCACGAGGGCCCATACCTACGATGGCGATAGTTTTTTGGTTATCTGGTGGCTTCAGTTGATCAGACATAAATACAGTGATGTAATAAGTACGATTGCGCTCACAGTACACGGTTAGATTAGCGAGTGTTCGCTTCTGCCCCACAGCTGATTAGGAAACCATCTCCACCCAAGCCCCGCGAGATAATCGCAAATAATATGGTGTAGCAGAGATGCCTGTGGTCGCCTTGTAAGACTCACAGATGCGTAGGATCACTTCTTCTTTATAGTCGCGGTGTATCAGATTAATCGTGCAGCCTCCGTGGCCAGCTCCCATCATGCGTGCCCCCGCTACATCAATTTCCTGCTGCGATAAGCTCACTAGTACATCCAGCTCAGGACAGCTCACCTCATAGAGCTCCTGCAATCCCCCGTGAGAGCGATACAGCAATTGGCCCAGCGCTCCATAATCTCGCTCAGCGATAGCTCGTCGCGCATCGCGCACGCGCTGATTTTCTTCGATGACATATTGCACACGATTTGCTAGGAGATCATGACCATGAGTTCTTAGCTCAGAGACCATATCTAAGCTGGCATCCCGCAGGCTCTTTACATGCGGATGTGAGACCTGGAGAAGTGAAAGTGCACTGGCACATTCTGCTGGTCGCTGATTGTATTGACCGCTAGCATTATCATGCTGCACATTGGTATTGATCACTACCATTTCATATGGCGCAAAATCTGCTTTTATATATTCGCTCTCCAGTGATCTGCAGTCCAGCAACAGCAAAGAATCCAACTGTCCCAAGAGGCTCGCTGTCTGATCCATGATTCCACCGTGGACGCCTAGAAACTCGTGATTAGATCGATGGAGCATATGTATCATCTTCCATGGATCGAGCTCGAGATGATTCACTGCATTGATTGCCAAGATCATCGCGCACTCCAGCGCGGAGCTGCTGCTCATACCGCTTCCCACGGGCACCGTGGACGATATGACAATATCGATTCCTCGGATATCATGGCCCTGCGCGACACACTGCGATATGATCCCCTTGAGGTGATTGACCCAGCCCTGCTCTGACTTATCTGCATCATGTAATTTCCACTCTGCCGATTCTTTCAGATCAGTAGCATGTACACGCAGTAGCGAGGAGTCATTCGCTGCTATATACATGGTGACATATCTATCGATTGCACCTGGCATTACGAGTCCATCATTATAGTCGGTATGCTCACCGATCAGATTGATACGACCCGGAGCGTGAGATACATGAGAGGGCTTTCGCCCAAATGTGTCTAGGAAATATTGATGAGCTGTAGGCATGGGGTAAAGGTCGTTGGTTAGATTGAGTGTACAAAGGTGACGCACCTCTGGGTCGTGGGTATGTTCGTACTGTGGCTTTCTGATCGTGTAGTAATAGAAAGTCATGATGAGCCTACAAATCTGCGGAGCTATATCAAGTCATTCGCTCGGCTGCACCGGGACAAACAGGCTCCTTAAAAATCCACCCCAATCGTCACATAAAAATTACGACCATCACTAGGAATTATCCCAGGCCCTGGATATCCCGTGGCACGCTGTGTGAAATACGTAGCATCGAGCAAATTATTCAGTCCGAGCTGAAGGGAAACAGGAGCATCCTCCCAGCGCACACTCATGTCGACTACTCCATAGCTCGGAATCTCGCCGATAATACCACTACGCTGGTCGCCCTCTTGTGCTATAGCAGAGTTTTGTGCATCCGTAAACTGAGGCGCCACATAGCTATACTGCCATCTCATGCTCCAGTGATCGCGGCGTAGCGATATGCTTGTCTTGATCGTAGCGCTCGGAACGAATTCCACAAAATTGCCAGTCACGGCTGCGGTCTCGGTGCGGAGATATTGAGAGTAGGTCAAGGCTGTATTGAGAAAAATCTTGCCTCGCAGAGCAGAGGCACTTGTCGCCCTAGCGCCTATGCGATAGACAATCAAAGACTCCAGTCCCATGAGGACGGCCGAGCCGACATTAGTCCGTACACGATTAGCTCGATCATCGAGAATGATGCCGAGACGGTTTCCATAATAGAGCGAATACAGCGTAGCCTCGTAGGACCATCGCTGTTGCCATGTGCCGCGCACGCCTACATCTACCGTAAATCCCCTCTCGTCCCTCAGATCTGGATCAACAATAAAACTGGGATTGACCGTACGGATATCACTGAAAGTAACTGAGCGATAATTCTGTGATATATTAGCTATCACCTCTAGACCGCTGTCGCCTCGATAGTGCAGGCCTACGCCTGCCAGAAGAAAGCCGCGTGCGAGCACGCGATCATCTCGTTGTTCGCGATTAGCGATGACGTTGCCAGCATTGTCCGTGACGACTTGTCTATACGTACCAGCAGTCTCCGTCTTGATATATTCTAAGCGTATGCCAGGAGTGATGGACAGATGATCTGATAGTGTAAATATGTTCTCGGCGAAGAGCGCTATGTTACGATTGGGAAACAGGAAGTTACTTTGATTCGCATAGTCGGAAAACTCTGAGATGCGCAGCCGAAAGTCGGCATCTACGCCAGTGCTTCCTGGACCTTGCTGTGACGAGTTATTAGCAGTATAGACTTTGGCGCCGGTGAGAAGTGTATGTTGACTTCCTTTCAGTTTGTATTGGGTCAGGAGACGCATCTCTGCGCTATAGTTAGCAAAGTCTCCGCGGATAATATCACGTGGAGAGATATAATTTCCTAAAGCATCTTGTTCGTCGAGCGCGGTGATAGGATTGGCATTGAGGTCGAGCGGATTACCACGATATCCTACGGCATCTCTGCTCGCGCGCAGTCGCGACAGGGCCAGAGAGAATTGAGTGGTAGGAGCAAGTTGCCGATGATAAGCAAGATGAAATAGACGCCATTTCACGGCAAACCAATTTCGCTCCCGCGTCGCCTGTCGTGAGTCATCACGCAGCTGAGCATCCGTCAGTCCACCTGCCTGCTGTGCTACATAGTCATAGACTGTCACCTCGGCCCGCAGCTCAGAGCGAGGATCCAGCGGATATCTCAGCGATATAAATTGACTGTACGAATCATAGTTACTTGCATTCCGATAGCCGTCACCATTCTTAGTATGTACATAAGTGTCAAGCAGTACTTTCCCTTCTCGCGCACCCACATACGCAAACAGCGATTGCCCATCCCACGAGCTGAGCGTAGATTGCAAGCTGACGCGCGCCTTCTCAAAGGGCAATATCTGCCGCGTCCTAAAGTCAATGAGGCCACCAAACTGTGTCCCGTATTGCAACGAGCTCGCGCCTCGGATGATGCGCACTTCTTCTAGCGCCTCGGGCGGAGGCGTATAGTAACTCTCTGGATAGCCCAGCACGTCTGCGCTTATGTCATAGCCATTTTGACGCGTCGCAAAATTGGCTGTGCGATTGGGATCTAAGCCACGTCCGCCCACGTGGAGTTGTAGACCTCCAGCGCTGCTCTCGTAGATATTGAGTCCAGAAATCTGTGAGTAAATCTGTCGAGCTGTGTTGCCTGCTTTATCTACTTGCAACTGATCCAAGAGAATGACCTCCGTTTTTTTACCAGCATAGATAGCTGTGCCCTCTATATCTCCCATTCGCTTGAGGGCAAAAAGTTCCTTTCTCCGAGCGACAACATCTATACTAGCTAGCTCGATAGCAAGCGGCTTGAGGTAGTAATCTTTCGTGAGAGTAGACGTAAAATCAACAGTATCCGTCAAGGTCTCATACTGTATTCCAAATAATAGTAATTGGCTCAGACCTTTAGCCTCTTCGCCAAATGAGAAGCTCCCGTCTGGTTGAGAAAATACCGACCTAGCGAGATCCGTATGAAATATCTCTATACCCTCTACGGGCAATCCTGTCTCCACGTCATACACCGTTCCGACAAACTGGGCCGACGATCCGGCGAAACAGCTGATGAGAACGGCTAGGATTATGTACCAGCGTACGATCATCTTTCCAGTGGAATGATATGATGATTGATTAACCGTACATAGTTGAGATCCATCAGATCAGCGTCCTTTCGGACAAATCTCTGACTCTTTCTCCCATTAAAAGCGACGAACGAATCGACGTAGACCTCCACATCCTGATGCCCATGACTTGCAAAGTGGTTACCTAGATACTGTCCATATTCGAGAATAAAATCAGGCTGCGTGGCCATATGTTTTTGCTGAAGTGGTGTAAGAAAGTCTTCATTTTGCACGAGAAACTGTTTACCAGATTGCCCATCTCTGATGGTGAACTGGGCATTTCCTGTTTTTTCCATAAGCATGACCCGCCATGAAAATCTGTAGCCCCGCTCGTGCCAGTAGACCGAGCCTCCATACAAATGTGAACGAAGCGGCAGGATCAACTGAAACAGTAAAAAAACTCCTACAAGGTAGGGCGAGAGACCTCGCATCACGCTACTCTTGGACACAGATAAAATCGGACTCGCCGTAGTGCCACCTCCCTCACGAGGAGATACGTAGCTGGACGCCCATGCGGAGAATCGCTCGAGCAGCCTCTCATGCCATGACACAGAAAAAAATATAAGAGCACTGCCAATCATCAAATACGGAAACATGCCTATGGGAAATAGCACCGCTGTCAACACATGGAAAATCACAACCATCAAAAAGGCAAACACTCGTGTACCCCGCATCAATAGCAACAATGGAATCAATAAATCATACACCGCCCCACCCCAGCTGAAGGCATAGTGCACCCACTTATGCTGAAGCAAGGATCCCAAGATTGGCATCTCTGTCTTAGCAGGGAGCCATAGCGTGAGCGGCATGGCTCTGACGAGCCAGTCATGATTGAGCTTCGCTAGACCCGCATGGAAATAGACAATGACAATCATCAGCTTAAGCGCATCCATACACCATCTCGGCACAGTATCGCTGGCGCGTTCCGCCCGGCGCCAAGCATCGATAGAGAAATAGCTACCCGCTGGCATACAGAGTAGCAAGAATGCCATACAAGACACATAGTAATAATGATTAAGATAAGTGGTCTTATCCATCAATTCGATGTACAGAAAGGAAATAAAGAATATCGTAATCGACAATCGATACGTATAGCCTACAGCCACAAAAAAAGCAGATAGTCCACAAATAAAAAAGAGTGCGTAAGTCCATGACCCAGGCACCTCGATAAAGGGAAATAAACTGTAGTGAAAGTGAAACTCCGGTAACAGATACAGCTCCTCAATCCAACCCTTGTACCAGAATCTTATCATGCTAAAACACATGAGTGCACCGAAAATCATCCTATACACTGCGAGCGGTGCAGCGCTTGTGCGAGCAGCCATATAGTCACTCAGTCTCACGCTACTTAGTCGCCGTCAGCATCTACAAAATCCACCTGTATATTGAGTGCTTGCATCATGTCGACTTTGAGCAGGACAACTGCTTTTTGCATCTCGTCAAATACCCTGAGCATCTGGAATGGATCCGTAGACAGCTGCCGCTGAAAATTATCATCCAGACTTTGCACTGCTGCATCTGCCACACGCCACTGATCCTGGATGGACTGCGATATATCCGATAGATCATTGCGATCCTGTACGTGAAGAAGGTAGTCATCTATCGATGTACCATCTATGCTACTGAGAACAGACGCGCCTATGAAAAAATCCTGTATCGCCGCGAATGACTCTTGTAGTAAAACTTTGGAAAATTCACCAGCATAAGGTGCTTCCACAGCACTAGGAATTTCATCTCCAGAAAACACACCTGCTGGTATCCCTACCTTGCCCGCGCGGAGAAACTTCTCATAGTGAAACAGGTAATCGTTAATCAGCTTATCTGTAGATGCCGTCGCTGAGCTTCCGTCCGCTGCCACGAATATGTCGCGATAGGAAGTCACCCAAGAATCATAAACCTCTGATGACATAGAAGCCAAACTGTTGACTACATCGGCGAGATATGCCGCGGTACGTGGCTCAGAAAGGTAGACAATGATGTCATTATCGCTGTCCGCACTTCCATAGAGCAAGAAATCCAGTGCAGGAAATCCCTGAGCATCATAGCTCGAGGGCAATTCGAGATTGTAATCTGTGGTGCTGATCAGGGATTTAATTTCGTCTGTATCCGCTGGATAGATATTCGTCCTATTTCGCAGACTTATTTCCTCGGCCTTACCTATATCAAAAAACGCCACATGCTGCCATAATCTGTAAGCCTCTAGCCACGCAGCCCGAAGTTCTTCCAAATGTTCCGTCGTGGGAGCATCCGCAAATGAGCGCTCACTAGATCTTAGCGATTGGCAACTCTGCTGATAGTGAGCATACGACGGAATGATGATCTCATCGGCCCAGTGCTTTAACATCGTGGCTCGCTGAAAACCATCACCATCATCAGTGCTTCCATCACCATCACACGAGACTAGGACTCCTAGCAGCGTGAGTAAAAGAAAGGTGTTACGCATTTTTTTCATCCTCGTAATTAATTTGCCGCTTGCTCTAGCGTGAAATCAAATCTATCTGCGATATCGGCTGAGATGCGATCGAGTGTCTCCGATGTCACATCCCAGAATCCGTTATTGGCAGTAAGGTCAGCCATATACTGGTCTATCTCCGCTCTATCCGCATAAGGCATATCTGCCTTACGTGTAAATCGAAGACTATAGATAAATCCGTAGGCCTCTGATAGATCGTGAAATGCACCTCCTGTGTCGCCACTTGCCAGAGCACGCTTAGCCTGCTGTAAGTAGTACACACAGCGCACTCCTATCACAGTGGATAATTCTTTTCGCAAAATTTCAGACTGCTTATCACGTAGCTCATAGTCGCGAGCAACGATCGCAGCTCTGCCAAGCTTAAACGCGTCATAAATTCGCTGTAAAATCCCCTGAAAATCTGTATCATCTTCGACTCTGCTGATATACTTAGAAAGAAATGGATCCCCAGATCCAAGTGTCATAAGAGGATCGTCAGGATTAGGAGATAGACCATAGACATAGCCATAGGCCTCGTCCCACTTGTGCTCCATCATCGTGTAGTTCTTACCCATCGCTGTAATTGCTTCATCATTTTCTCGGCGTTGGTCCCCAGCGTCCAAGACGGAAGCACTCAGATAATTATTAAGGATCTGATCTAGCATAAGTGCTCCTATGAGAGACTTTGCTACAGCTTGGTTGTACTCCAGACCTTGACCACTGACATAGCGCACAGAGGATCCATCCGCGATCTGACCAGCCATACCAGGTTCGGCCAATTGTCGTGCACGGGCATGGGTTTCTCTTACCTGAGCAGTGATCCATGTCTCAAATTCTGCTCGTATCTCAGCGGTCTCCACAGAGTTACTAGAAAAATAATCTTGCGACGCAGCTACCTTAGACGATATACTCTTAGTCGCTTGATTAAGCTCCGCACTCTGAAAGGGATCAACATCACCGCCATCCAGCGTCTGATTACGAAACATCTAGATAAGTAACTCACTCTCTACATCTAGATCGCCCATAGCTTCAATGAGCTCCGTCGCCATAGCTATACGTATAGACTGGCCTGAGAAGGAGACGGTAGATTGACCATCTCTTTGAAAACTGTAAGCCTCAGGGACATCAATCATCGGCTCGTCTTGCTCGCAAGACACTGTCATAAAAGCGCCTAAGACGATGAGCAGTAGGTGGTAGGCGTATCGCGTGTACTTCATTAGGTTAAGATTTAGACATCGAGCTCGTACATGGCACGAATGAGTTCAATGAATGATAGTCCAAATGTAGCTAATGGTATTTAGACTAAATCTAAGGAGTGGCGATATTTGTCCTAATTAATTCCACAGATAATAGTATCATATGCATAATACAACCTTGATATTCAACATATTGCTATCTCTCAATATAAGTCACGCTACAGCGCAAGAGCAATAAAAAATGAAAAGAATCTAGGGTGCTCTGTAGTCTGTCCACTGGTGCAATTTCTCAAACCCATTTCGTGCATTAGGCTTCGATGGATAGTGATTATATGCAAGAGCGTCAGGTGCTCCGCCGACGAGTCATAGCGTGCTATGGCGAGAAGGCTCGTCTTCACTTCGTAAGTCGAGCTAGTGAAGCTTGCCTACCTCTGGTAGGTGCCTGAGGCTCAAGCAGATAGGCACTAGGCCCGAAGTCAGCTGACGAGAGCTGAGTTCACGGATAGAGCCTTTGTTTTCGCTGCAGTTTGTCCGTAACAAAAACTTACACACGCAAAATGTTCCAAATGAATATAAGTCACTGTAAACATGGATGTTAGATAAATAGAAGAGCCAATAAAAAAAATCCTAATGCACGAAATGGGTTATCTGCAAGAGCGTCAGATGCTCCGCCGACGAGTCATAGCGTGCTATGTGCATCTCGGCTGCCGCTCGATGGCCAGCCGCTCGATGTGCGGCTCTGCTAGCTCGTTTTCACTACGTAAGGCGAGCAGGATAAGCCTGCCTGACTCCAGTAGGCTTGCCTACCTCTGATAGGCTTGCCGACCTCTGGTAGGTGCCTGATCTTGAAGAAATTGTGGCTCGCAGTAGAAGCATGGCACAATGGTCATATTACACTACTCACTTCATGGCAAATGGGCGAGATCCACCCGTAACAAATACTTACGCCAACGACACTCATGATACATCGCCTACAGTCCTGACTGAGAGCCAGTTATATCGATGAAAAACATTTATTAAAAATCCCAACGCAAGGTTATCACCCTCGGTGAGCAAAACAAGCCCCAGCGGAGCGAAATATAGTAAGATTGGACCAAGTCCACACACTTGATCACAAGTAAAATCATCGACGGACTACTTCATCTTGTAAGACCACATCCCTTCCGTCGAAACCCGATATAGTAGATCAAAACACACGAGTCTCAAGCTAGGTGAGCTTGTCACTTCCCATGGAAAGGCGAATAAACGATACCGATTATTTTAGAAATGACCAACCATTATCTTCAATTCTTGCCTCCTTGATTTCTCACCCTACAACTTCATAAACCTCCCCAAAAATAGAATCCGACCATCTGTATCAATTCCTGAGAGAAAATATACTCCAGCGCTTAAGTCATTCACCGGTAGATCATAGTCTCGAGGTCCGATTTGCTCTAAGTCATATAATTTTTGCAGCACAACTTGACCGCTTGCGGTGGTGACGTAGAGTTCTTGATAGTCACAATCCACGCAGCGCATAGTGATGCGATCTAGTGTAGGATTAGGGAAAAGCAACTGAGATCTTCCGGCAAGCACGCTTGTATCGATGATGGTAGGCATATAAGAGGCCCACGGTCGTGCTTGCTTGATGATGAGCTGATCCTCCGCTGTAATCTTATACTCGATGTCCATGGCAAAGCTCTCTTCGCCCTGCGCCTCGTAAAGAATCTCAAATTCGTCATGGATGCGCACCATGTAGTCGCGTAAATCATCCAGGTACTCCTCGCCCATGAGCAGTGAGTCACGACTTGCTAGATTGCTATACTGCAAGATCACAAAATCGCTACCACTTATAGATACACGGTCAAGAAGAATCTCCTCTGGAATCGCTGTAGCTGACGGATCAGTGATCAGCTCTTCCCCTAGCTGACTATTGAGGTAAAATGTCTCGTCTGTCTGATAGATAGGATCACTAGTCACTCCTACACCATTGACTTTCTCATCCTTATAGTTGGGATGACAAAGGACACCCATAGATGCGAGCATATGATCCACTCTATAAAATTCTCGTTCATCAAATGCGCGCAGATTCCAGAGACTTGCATAGATCTCTCTGATGGACTTCTTGATATGCCCTTCACTAGGCTTCTGTGTCTTGGATGTATAGAGGCCAGCACCATTAAATCCTGGTAGATCTTCATTATTGGTACTTGACCTGCAGCGGATGGATTGAGAAGTAGGCCAAGTGCGGTGCATATGCTCAAGTTCGTCAAGCATCCACTGTGGCATATCAGCCTCCTCTATGTCATCTCTGAAGTCTTTAAGTAAATCACTGCGATACTCTCGATCTACAAGAAAATCAGGATCAGCAATCATCTCGCGAGCCTGGTCAAAGAAGCCATTATATTCCATGAATTCTCGGTAGAAATAAAATGGCACGCCAAATCCCTCTGGCGTAGTTCCGTCAGGAAATCCTAAGCTTAGTAAGACTGCCACATTGGTAGCCTTGGCGCCAAAGCCATCAGCCATGCCAAATTCTATTTCCGTCAAGGGCAAGATATCCTTATAGTCGAGATTAAGTGGAGGAATCTGTGTCTCTGTAGGCCGCAGATCCTTGTACCAATCATTGACCTCAGCAAGCTGAGCCTCTCTGATATAATAGCCATCCGCATCCACACGCAAGTAGACATATTTACCCACTAGGGCCACTATGGAATCCACTTCAAGTGGCTCCTTTATATAGGCATTGGGCACAGCGTCTTGAATTGCACGCAGATTTACATGAGACAGGGGCGCTTGGATATACGATGTGATGATTCCACCTACGCGTGGTAGCGAACTTGGCAGTGCATCGTAGATGACGATTTCTTTTTGACCAGGTACTTCATCTAGATCCATGACCCGTAGCAGACCATAAGACTCAGATTGATTGAGAGCAAGATAGACGAGCTCGGCATCCACCACAGACTCAAATAATACCGTGATACGTGATGCATCATATAAACTACGATCGCGCTCATATTCATCATCGTTGTTGTCGGTGATATAGTACGACAGGTTGTTGTCTGTGAAGGGCATGTTAGCAGCGAGCAATTGATAGGTGCGCTGCACATCATCAAAACTGCGACCATGACCATTGCTAAAAGTGAAGGTAAATGCTCCTGCAGTACCATTAGCCGAGATGACCTCGGGATGATAGATGACTTGGCCCTTACTCTGATGATCCTCTATATGCTCGATTCCTATGGCTTCCGCAAAGTCTCTGTGAAGCGCGTGCTTGCTTCCTTGTAGAAAATAAATCTTGGGGTGATCTGTATCGACATCAATGATCAGGAACTTAGTAAATCCTTTTCCATTGAGAAATTCTGACCATTGTACTCGATCACGAGTGATTGCCAGCTCCTTGAAATTTTCAAATGTCTCGAGTTCTATGTACCCGTCACTTGGATCAATTACTTCAGCAGCATTAAATACGGCAAGCGGTCCGCCACCATTGTACTCCGTGAGGTCATCCACACCATCACCGTCGACATCGGCGGGTGCTGATCTAGAATACTGACGCACCTCATAGTGGCTCTCAGGATATGCGCTCAATGGCTCTGTAAGTGTGAGCTCACCATCTACTCCCAGCTTCATAGACATGGGATAGCGATACGGCTCGGTGTCAGCGATACGCACCCATAGCACATAGTAGCTACCGCTCTGTGCGTCAATCGTCAGTTCCGCTTGTCCTAGTTCAGTGATCTGATAGTCTGTGATAGGAACCCCTTGGGCAGTCGCTACTGTCACCAGCAACAGTCCTGCTATGCAGTGCACAGTAGTAATAATCCAGCGACTGAGTCGTAAGCTAAGTTCATCAGATTGAGCAAGGAAAGGGATAGTGCAAGCCATCTACTACTAAGATACGCTGAGGAGACCTATATGTTGCCAATCTGAGGCGTATCTCGAAAGTGTGAGGCGTGCAGCTGACATTGCATCGCGCTAGGAGGCACTCACGCATAGCCATCTTAAAGCTCACTCAAGCATCTTGACGCATCGGCATCCTGTATGATCAAGTCCTGTATCGGCTGAAGATCCCATACGACGATCATTGCGATATCCCGAGCAGTACTGATCCGTACACAGATAGGAACCGCCCCTCATAGTGCGTTGAGTACTATTTGTCATTTGACCTTGAGTCACCACATTTCCCGTCTGCTCATCATAGCCATCCGCACACCACTCCCACACATTGCCTGCCATGTCGTACAGCCCATAAGTATTTGGCGCATAGCTAGCCACAGGCGCGGTGCCACTATAGCCGTCCGTGGCATCATCCTTATACGGGAATAAACCCTGATAGTAATTGGCCCGAGGCGCCGACACATCTGGTGCTGCATCACCCCAGGGATATAGTGCATCATCTCCTCCTCGCGCTGCCCATTCCCATTGTGCATCAGTAGGTAACTTCTTACCCGCCCATTGACAATAAGCGCGAGCATCATCCCAGGACAGTTGTGTGGCCGGATGATCCATTTTATCTTTTATTCCGGGATCGTGAGGGCCTTGAGGCTTTCGCCAAAATGCTCCCGCAGTCCATTTCCACCACAGAGCCGGATTACTGAGATCTACACGACCACTGGTTGGTGAGAATACAAGCGCTCCGGGTGCAAGCAAACTATCTGCTAATCGAGGAGTCCCTGCTGGTAATTGCAACTTGATACTATCCCAATCGATACCCTTCTCGGCGGTCGTCACATAACCGGTCGACCTTACAAATTCCTCAAATTGCGCATTGGAGACTTCGGTCTTATCCATGTAAAAACCATCTTTCTTCCAGCTTTCCATTTGGGGTGATACATCGCTCGATGGTATGTAGACCATGCCTGCAGGGGCATCTTGAATTTTAGGCTGCTCTAATCTTGGCCTACCACATGAGGCTATGCAGACCGCAAGCAATAGATAAAGATGTAATCGTGAGATAATCATGCTGTGAAGGTAGAGAGGGATCTGTGCACGGCGATTATCAGAAGGAGACACCAAATTCATTCTTGGATCAAACATTTCGATGTAAAACAATAGCTATGTATCAAATGACTTAAGAACCATAGCAAAAATCAAGTTCTTTGCATCAGCTTAGACTATTTACCCATATACATGAAGATGTCTAACAGATACTCCATGAAAAAAGCTAGTATAATTCCAGCAATAAGCATGGACCTCATGTCTCGCTTGGCCACTCGATATTTTTGGCGAATATCGAGCTTGCACAAATACCAAGTCACACTTATAGAAATAACTATCAAAGCAAGAGCCGACATAATCATTCCAGAATAGTCCAAAAAGTTACTATCAATAAAAGTAACGATATCATTCTGACTAGCATCTACATCCCTGCGCCCGTATTTTATATAGAGCAAAAAAGTAGAGACGAAAATCAGCACCGATGATATTGCCAATTGTGTAAAATAAACTACGGCAATTTTCCAGCCAATCGATCGCTCCCTATATAGGTAATAAGCACAAAGAAGAAGAACTACGAGCGTGATAATATACAGAACTCCTTCCGTAGGCATCATACCATATTTAATTAGTCGGAATCCATGATAGGCTTTGTAAGCAAGCGAAAAAGCATTGAGCATTAGGAACACACATAGCACCCTGATCACAATCGTACTGCTAGGTGAATTAGAAGGATCAAAATTATCCACGATCTCGTTGACAGATTTACTGACCTTAGCTCTTGCGTTAGCACGACGTTGGTTCCTGTCCATTTCCGCCCGCTTCCGAGCCTCAAAGCTCTTCTTTACATCCTCAATACCCGATAAATCTTCAACACGCTCATGTAACAGGTCTCGAGCGATAAGTATCGATTCTTCGCTGTACTCACCCTCTGACTCATAGGCGATTGCGTATAGCCTGTCGTCACTTTGATTTGCTAGTGCCGCCTTTAATCTTTCTATCCTATCCATCAGCCAACTTATGATTTCAAATTACGATTACAATATACAATGGCAGTTACACATTCGAATCCATACGTTTCTACCTGCTGACTAATTAATCACTCACTATAGATCATCAATATGATAGGGGCTTCACCTCGTCGTCATTCCAGACCAAATCCATTATGAAGTGTAGTTAGCCATTTTTTCCTACATGTCATTATAAGCAACATGCTTTAAATTGGTAGATTTTAGTCAAGAGAGATCTTTACATTTTGCTGAAAAAGTAATCATTTTTGATTACAAATACTCCCTGAGGTAAGCTAAAGAGCTGACCATCGCTTCATCGTGAAGGCTTTCACAATCGTCCGCATCAACTTTCTATACCACCAAAGCCATTCACCCGTTCCACAATCCCACCCCACAGTCCCAGCACGGACACAACAACACAGGCCGTTTCATCTGTTGTATCTACGATATGTGACACACCGTGATGGCGTATGCAATCATTGGATGCACCGCGCGCTTCAACCATAAATAAAATCACCATGCCAAATAAAAAGATTCAAGACTACACGCTAGCAGAGAGCTACACCTACCCAGAGTACAGCCAGCTCATGCAGGACTATGCCGCAAGCGGCAAGACCACAGGTCCTCAGGCGACGGATACTTTCGTACACTTCTCCAAGCTCAATGCATCCCGCGTAAAGCGACTCAATAGAAAGTCAGAAGCCTATCCTGAGATCGCAGAGCAGATGGGAGAGATCATGAGGTCACTGCACTTCTACTTTATCACAGAATCATGGTGCGGTGATGCGGCGCAAGTGCTGCCAGTGGTGCAAGCCGTGATAGCTGAGATCCCTGAGGCGAAGACATCCGTAGTCTTGCGTGATGATAATCCCGAATTGATGGCAGACTTCCTTACAGATGGCGGCATGTCGATACCTATCATCATCGTCACAGATGGTACTGATGGCCAGATCCTAGGACACTGGGGACCACGACCTGCCAAGATGCAAGCGCTTGTCATCGATCGGAAGCATAGCGATAATCCCGAGCCATATGATACATTCTCCCTCAAGCTGCAAGAGATGTACAGGAATGATGAGGGCAGGATGATTCAAGAAGAGTTCTCAGCCAAGTTGCTTTCGCTACTGAACTGATGCTATAGAGCATATGACTGCAAGCACACCTTTCTTGACTGCAGACCTAAGACTTAGGTGTATGGAGCTGAAACACGCGGCTGACATTAAAGCCAAAGTGGATATTGCCATCCCACCAGTTGCCCGTGGTTTCCGTCACAAAGCCCTTCTCGATCATGCTCGTACTATTAGTAAAGTGCAGCTGAAAGACATGACCACCAGTCTCTATATCTAGACCTAGGGTAAAGCTATTCCTGAAACCAGGGAGGAGCTGCCCATCGGGCACGTAGATGTACTCGACGTTGAGAGCAAGTCGCTGGGTAAGTTTGAATCTTGCAGCTGCAGCCATGGCGATGACATCATTAGACTCTTCATTAAATTCTACCAGATTGCGATGGACTAGTGTCGGTGATAGCTGCAGGGTAAACTCATTGCTAAATTTCCGAGCCAATATGACTTGGTACGTGTAATAAAGTCGTGAGGAGAAGAAATTTTCTCGATCAGGATTTTGGAATGGTACCGTCTTGATGGCCGCAGTAGCGAGCAGCGACACACTCAGCGGTGTCTCTACCGCTCCTCGCGTCTGTCGTATCAGTCTATACTTCACAAATCCATCAATAGTCTTCTCGAAGCTTGATCGACCGAGACCTATCATCAGACGATCTGTGATCCCGTAGTCGCCGCCTATCCGTACACTCGACTGATCTAGACCAAATAACTCTGATAAGCCCAAGCTCAACTGTCCAAATCTATGGCCGATCTTAAAATCAAATACACCGGCAGGCGTATTCTCTATGCTATGGAGATTAACCACGCGATTAGCCTTCCATGCGGCTGCAACGATCTCTGTCTCTTCCTCATCATCTTCTATGAGCGAGAGTAGATCCTGTGCACTCACAGTGAGAGAAGACAGCACGATCGCGATTGAGATTATGCTTACGCTGATAAGTGCTTGGCGCACTAGTCTATTGTCTGGATGAAATGTAAGTACTTGTACGTCCATAGTACAAGATTACGGTTTATTATAGGGCTTGATACTGTGCTTGGACGTAGATTTTCACCTGCTCTGAGACATTGTCCTTGACCACTTTAGGGATCTTGATACCGTAGTCAGCTACTTGCACAGCAAAGGCTGAGGAAGCTGAAATGACGCCGTCACGCACATAGATAGTAGCGGGTATCTCTACCTCGTTTTGCTCGCCGTGCATGTCGAGTGTACCACGTACGAGCACCTCGTACTGGCCATCAGTTTGCCAAGAGATGTTTTCTGCTAAGCGTCCTGTGAATATGGCCTTAGGATAGTCGTCACTTTCTAGGTAGTTCTCATTGAAGTGCTCTTGCATGAGCGCCTTATCAAATCGGAAAGATTTGACTAGGGCTGACCATTGCATCTCACCTGTCTCGCTATCTAGCACGCTCACGGCTTGCTGATTGATAGCTGATATGGTCTCCATAGGGGCCTCAGACTCAAACTTTATACTTGCTTGCTTCGTGTAAAACTTTTGGGCGAAAGCCCCTGAAAGAAATACTAAGCTGAATGCTGCTGTGAATAGGTACTTCATAATCTTCTACTTGTTTATGATGACTCCCTCGACTAGGGCTGCGCCCATGAGGTAACCGGTATATCGAGCGCGGAGAGCGATGTCATCCTTAGCGCTGTATTGTGATAAATCTTGATCAGGTTGAAATTCTATTGCGATTCCGCTCATGGGATTTTCTGAAGAAAGCTGTACGAGGTAGGTTTCTCCTTGCTTTTCTACACTCTGTATCTTCCCGTGGAGCTCCACGATCTGATCCATGTACTTCGTATTAGCCTTGGTCTCGTCCGAGGAGAACTCTACGAGAAATGCATCAGCATCTACTGTGTAATCTGCATTTTTATTGGCAGTATCAGCTGGTGGCTGATAATATTTAAATACCCCATACGCCACTACAGCGAGGATAAGTAGAAATACTATGCCAAGTATTTTCTTCATTCCATCAGTTATTGGGTGCGCCGTCTTCTATCCAACTCTCGATCTTTTCTACATTACAATCTAGGAGTGTTGGTCGGCCTTGAGGCATGAGGGACCATCCGTCGTCTCCGCGTATAGATCCTAGCAGCCCACCATTGGCCACATGTACCAGGACCTGATCATATCCCTCGAGATTGATATTACCAAAGTTGGCCATCTGCGAGTGACACACCATACAGTGCGTCTGTAAGAGCGGAAGGACATCTTCACTATAGCTGATGTCGTCACTGTCACATCCCGTATCAGGATACAATTCTTCCTCCACATCATAGTAGCACGAGGTAACTACAGCAGCCATCACCGCCGTGATGATCAGTGATCGCACCCTGCTGTAGGAGGTATAATCGGACTTCATACTGTAAAGATGATACCTCTAGGGGTATTGTTGCGCGAGATAGCTACGATATAAAGACTCTTCAGGGTACTGATTCGCTGCCTTAAGGTGCGCCGAGCCATGATAGTCAGGGGCTCCAGCAGTGCGGTGGCAGTTGATTAAAGTCATGTTAACAGTGCGCTTTCGCGCAAATGCCATATCGCGCAATTCATCGATTGCCGTTGTGACTGCCAATTTACTCACAGCTAAGAAATTGGAATTTTACGGTGCAAGCCACAAGGACTCGCTAGGGGCTCTGTACTAACAGACAACCAGTTCCAAGTCAGGCTGTGATTACAGCTTGCGCAGGATTTCCTCAGCGACCATGACGCCGGCAGCTCTGATCTCGTCATCCGATGCAGGATTGGCATAGTCGATGGGTGCCTGTAACCCAATTGGTGCATTAGGATTTTTAGTAAATGTTTCTCAGTGATGTAACTGACGCTCAGTCAGAACTACAGGCGATATTTTATGAGCGTCGTTGGTGTAAGTAATTGTTACGGGTGGATCTCGCCCATTCATGATGAAGTGAGTGGTGGGAATGACCATTGTGCTCTGCTTCTACTCCGAGCCACATCTGCTTCAAGATCAGGCTCCTACCAGAGGTAGGCAGGCATACCGGTGGCAGGCAAG
>ENA-ORXU01001326-ORXU01001326.1-marine-metagenome-genome-assembly--contig:-NODE-1326-length-21244-cov-5.414419_pt1 | contig 21244 bp, 21 predicted proteins | sample MGYA00237869_ERZ511484 | MGnify/ENA metagenome assembly ERZ511484
CATCACCGCCACGCCGGTCAGACCCAAGGCGAGCGCCGCTACAGGGGCCACCAGCGCCGCGACAAGCGCCCCCAGCGACGAATACTTGCTCGCAAACGCAACGCCCAACCACGTCGCCGCCGCCACAAGAAATACCGGCCAGGCCACCGCCAACAAGCATCCAAAGAACGTCGCCACACCCTTCCCGCCCTTGAACTTCAGCCACAAAGGATAGCAATGCCCCAGCAGAGCCGCCGCACCCGCCACCAGCCCGAACGGATATCCCAGCATACTCCCCGCGACCCACGCCGCCACACCCGCCTTCGCCGCATCCAGCAGCAACGTCACCAGCGCCAGCCCCTTATTGCCTGTCCGCAAGACATTGGTCGCCCCGATATTGCCCGACCCGATGCTTCGCACATCCCGGCCCGTCACGAGCCGGGTCAGCACCAACCCGAACGGGATCGCGCCAAGCAGGTATCCTCCAAGCAAAGAGATAATCCAATCCATGACCCGTGGTCGCCTGCTGTCCCGCTCTTGTCAAAACCCAATTCTGCCCCCCTTGTGGGCCTGACACAATTATTTACAAAGCGCCCATGGACAGAGCTACCTTCCATTCCGCCCGTGAACGCGCCTATGCTAAAGGCGATTTCGTCGCCGCCCGCGCACTCGAACGCCAGCGCCTGAAAGCGGCACCTGAAGACTGGGACGCTTGGATGCGCGCATCCTATACCGAAGCTCATCTTGGAAATTATGCCGACTCCGCCCGTTTGATCGAAAGAGCGGTGAAAGGTGATCCGGCAAATGTCGTTTACCGACGACTGATGCACATCCATTTCCAAAAGGCTGGGCGCGAACATGATATCGCCATCCTGGATGCCACACTCGGCGGGTCCCCTGACGCAATCGCCCGCGCGGCAAATGCTGTCAAAGCGCAGACTGCCCGCGCCCGCCTTGCCAATACCCTCGACCGCGTCCTGCCGCTATGGTCAGCTGCGGCGGATCCCGACCCCGCTCCCCGCTATGCGCATTGGCTGTCTCAATGGCCCTCGGACGAATCCTCCCACTGGGCCGAATTAAACCCCTTTCGCCACAAGGAGGGCGACGTGATCGATTTCGGCGATTTTGGACGCCTGCGCTGTGGCCCCATCACCGAGGTTATTTTCAAACGCATCGGGCGCGCCATTCCTTGGGAAGTGCCTGTGGCCACACTCCTGTGTGAACTCGCCTCGCGCATGAATCCCGACTGCCTCGCACTCGACATCGGCGCGAATGTCGGTACCTTGACCGTGCCGCTTGCCCGGCATAGCGCGGGTTCTGTTCTGGCCTTCGAGCCCGTGCCGGCCAACCACCTCAACCTCATCGACAACCTGTCGCTCAACCGCTTAGCAACCGTGGAGACCCGGGCGGAAGCTCTCAGCACCGCTCCTGGCCACGCCGCCATGTTTGACGTGCACGCGGATAATGCCGGCACTGCCAAGCTTGCGGAAACCCCATCCGCGGGCATTCCCGTGCCCCTTGCCCGCCTCGACGATATCCTGGACGGTCGCCGCGTGGGCCTCATCAAGATCGATGTCGAAGGCCACGAAGTCCAAGCGCTCACGGGCGGCCAGAAGATGATGGAGCGCGACCGCCCCCTCGTGGTCGCCGAAGTCCTCGGCGCCAAGCGCGCAAGCCTTCTCGGCTATTTCGACAGGCTCGGTTACGACCATGTCCCCGTCATGCGCGACGACCACCTCTTTTATCCGAAAGGCTAGACCGCGACCCCGCCGACAAACGTCCGCACCACCCGCCCTGTCATGCGCCGCCCGTCAAACGGCGTGTTCTTGGACAGGCTCGTTAGTCCCTCGCTGTCGCACACCCACGGCGCATTCAGATCCACCACCGCCAAATCGGCAGGCGCGCCCACGGCAATCCGTCCCGCGTCCAGTCCCAACAATTCCGCAGGCCGTACCGTCATCGCCGCCAATATATCCATCAAGGTAATGTGCCCGTCCGCCGCGAGGCTTGTTGCCACGCTCATCATCAGCTCCACCCCCACAGCCCCATTCGCGGCCTCCGCAAAAGGCAGGCGTTTGCGTCCCGATGGCTGCGGCGTGTGATCGGACACCACCACATCGATCGTCCCGTCAGCCACTGCCGCCAGCAGCGCCAAACGGTCATCCTCCGCTCGCAATGGCGGGTCCAGTTTCGCAAATGTCCGATAGTCCCCGATGTCGAGTTCATTCAGCGCCAGATGATTGATCGTCGTTGACGCACTTACCGCCACGCCTCGCGCCTTGGCCTCCGCAATGGGATTGAGCGCCTCTTTCGCGCTCACAATATCCACCAGCACGCGCGCGCCCGACAGTTCCGCCAATGCCACATCGCGCGCCACCGCGATCGCTTCCATCGCCCCCGGTTCCCCGTGCAAACCCAGCCGCGAGGCGAATGCCCCCTCATGGGCGACCGCCGCCAGGCCCGGCTCTTCGGGCGGGCTCGCAATCAGCGCATCGAAACCTGCCGCATATTGCATGATCCGCCGCATCAGCCCCGCATCCGCAACCGCTTCGCTGCCCGCCGCGAACATCACCGCGCCGGCTTCTTGCATGAGCCCGATCTCGGTCATCTTACGGCCTTTCAGCCCACGTGTCAGCGCCCCCGCCGTCAGCACATTCACGCCGCAGGCCTCACCCCGGCGCAACACGAATTCCACAAGGCTCTGATCGTCGATGACGGGCAGCGTCTGCGGCCCCAGAACCAGGGTCGTCACGCCGCCTTTAGCTGCCGCCGTCGCCGCGCTCGCAATCGTCTCGCGATGCTCTTCACCGGGCTCACCCGTGCTTACGCGCATGTCGATCAGTCCCGGCATCAACGCGTAGCCGGACACATCCCGCACCTCGCCGCGCGTCTCCCCGATGGCGGCAATCACGCCATCCTCGACGACCACATCCACGATCTCGTCCCGCCCCGATGCCGGGTCGAGCACGCGCGCACCGCTCAGCGTAAAGGTCATGCCGCACTCCCCGTATAGAGCGCGTGCAACAGCCCCATCCGCATCGCGACTCCCATTTCGACCTGCGCCGTAATCAGGCTCACCTCCGGATCATCGGCAATGTCGGAGCTGATCTCCACCCCCCGGTTCATCGGCCCGGGATGCATGACCAGCGCGCCTGGTTTGGCAAAGCCGAGCTTGCGGCGATCCAGCCCGTGAAAATGAAAATACTCCCGCTTGCTCGGCACGAACGCCCCACCCATCCGCTCAAGCTGGAGGCGCAGCATCATTACGACATCACAGCCCGCAAGCCCTGTTTCCATATCCTCGAATACCTCCACGCCCCAGTCGCGCGCGCCCGCCGGAATCAGCGTCGGCGGCCCAACCAAGCGCACCTCCGCACCCAACATGGTCAACAGCTCCACATTGCTCCGCGCCACGCGCGAATGCGCGATGTCGCCACAGATCGCGATCCGCTTGCCGCCAATCTCGCCCAGCTTCATGCGCAGCGTCAGCGCGTCCAGCAGCGCCTGCGTCGGATGGGCATGCATCCCGTCGCCCGCATTGATGACCGATCCCGTCACCTTTTGCGACAGCAACGCCGGGGCTCCCGATGCGTTGTGACGCACCACCAGCACATCCGGCGCCATCGCATTCAGCGTCGCCGCGGTATCCAGTAAGGTCTCGCCCTTCTTCACGCTTGACGTTCCCACATTCATGGAAATTACATCTGCGCCCAACCGCTTGGCCGCGAGTTCGAAGCTCTTTTCCGTGCGTGTGGAGTTTTCGAAAAACAGGTTTACGACCGTCGCCCCGGCCAGCGTCTGCTCGGGCGTATCGGCTTCGGCAAAATGCGCGCCGAGTGCCAGAAGATAGTCGATGTCGGGACGGGTGAACCGCAACACGCTCAGACAATGGCGATGGGTGAACGGATAGTCCGGGGTCGGGACGGAGAATGTGGTAGCGGGCATTGCGACCTCAAAATTTTCAGCGGCCTAAATCCCCCCACCGCAAGAGTCGAGGCGAAAGAGTCGAGACCCATACCCGCACGAGGTCTCTATTGTGGCGCTTGCCGGATCACCCGCAAGCCGCCCGGCTTCTTCGCGTTCAAGGCCAACCAGTCCCGACGACGCTTGCCATAGCTCTGATCCATCACCTCATAGGCCAGGCCATTTGGTCGCGAGCTATTGGAATTCCACAGCAGGATCACCCCGTCGCGCGTCTTGGGATCGAACATGACATTGGCGCGGTAGCCCTGCACCGCGCCGCGATGCCCGACCACGCTATTGCCGCCCTCATACTCATAAATCCGCCAGCCCAAGCCATAACGCGCGTTTTTGAGAAAAGGGTATTTGCGCTGCATCTGTCGCGCCCGACGCGGTGTGCGCGTGCGCGCCGTCTGCATTTCCTGCCGCAGATCGGCGGGCAGGACGTCGATGTCCGCATCCCCGCTCGTGCCGAGCTCCATATTCGCCTGCACCCATTTCGCCAGATCCGTCACCGAAGAGCTGACTCCGGCCGAGCCGGCAATCCGGAAATAGGTGCGCTTGACCGAATTGTATGGATAGCCCGCTGAATTGTGCGGTCGCGCCCATGCAACGCTCTGAACCAGCCCTTCATGGGACAGCGTCGCCGTCTCCATGCCTAGCGGATCGAATATCCGCTCATTGACCGCTGACGCATAAGGCACGCCCGTCGCCGTCTCGATCATATCCGTCGAGAGATCATAGGCCACGTTCTGATAGGTGTGACAGCTCCCCGGGCGGCAGGCATAATCGCTGTCTTCGAGCAGGTTCTTCACATGCGTTTCCGAACGCCCGTCCTCGATCACCGGGTCGTAGGCATTGCGGGGCAATCCCGTGCGATGCGACAGGATTTGCTCGAGCGTGATGGGTCGCCGCGTCTTTGGGAACTCCGCCCGGCTCACGAAGGCCTCGACCGGACTGCTCAGCCCGAAATGCCCGTCTGCCGCAACGTCCAGCGCCGTCGCCGCCGCTACCGACTTCGACACACTGGCCCAACGAAATACCGTGTCGCCGGTAACGGGCTTGCCCGCGCTCGTATTCATTGTCGTGCCATAACCCTTGGCAAAAGTAATTTCCCCATCGTCGATCACGGCCACGGCCATCCCCACCATGCCACGCTTTTTCATCAGCGCCTTGGCGCGACGATCGACCTCGGCGACATCGATATTGCCCGCATACGCGCTCACGCCTCCAGTCGCACACGCCAATACGGACGCGCAGATCGTCAAAGTCAGACGGTAAACATTTTTCATACAATCAAGCCCAGTTCCCTGACCCATTCTTTGACTCCCGGAGGGCCCCTGTCATCTTACAAAAACACCACAAGCAGGAATATCCCCAGTGCCACGCGGTAGATCATGAAAGGAAGCATCCCCAACCGCGGAACCCAGCGCATGAACAGCGCGATCGCTGCATAGGCCGCCACAAAGGATAATCCCGCCACGACCAATCCGTCTGACAATCGCGCCCCTGCACCTTCCCCAGTCAGCTTTAACAGCGCGAACAGTCCCCCCGCCCCGATCACCGGCAAGCTCATCAGCATGGAAAACCGCGCCGCTTCGACCCGTGTGAACCCCATAGCCAGCGCCGCCGTCATGGTGATGCCCGATCGCGACATACCGGGAATTAGCGCCAGCGACTGCGCCAGACCCAAACCGACTGCGCCGCGCCAGCTTAATGTGTCCATCTCACGCACGCGCTTGCCCCAGATATCGGCGAGCCACAGCACAATCCCGAACACGATGGAGGTCAGCGCGATGACGATGGGCGAGCGCACCGCAAGGCTTAGATCGGTGGCCATCATCACAGCCCCCAAAATCAACACAGGCGGCGTCGCCACAATCAGGTTCAGTGCCAGCGCCGCATCCTTGGACAGATTGCGCTTTGCGAGGTCGAACATTCCAAGGAATATCCGCACGACCTCTTTGCGAAAATAGATCATCACCGCAAACAGCGACCCAAAATGCGCCATCACATCGATCAGCGGGCCCTGATCCGGCCACCCCAGCAACTGGCTCGGCAGGATCAGGTGCGCCGAGGAGCTGACGGGCAGGAACTCCGTCAGCCCTTGAATGATGGCGAGCACCAGATATTGCCATGTTTCGAGCATGCCCGTTTGCTAGCCAGACAAAGTTAACGCTTCCATCGCCCTGATCAAGCCAACCCGGAATCTCTCGACCGCCCACTGCGCTTGCCCGCGCCACGCCCCCCTGCTACCGCGCGCGAAACGTCGAGATAGGTCACGTCCATGAAAATCGCACAATGAAGATCAATGGTAATGAAATTCGCCAGGGCAACGTAATCCTGCACCAGGACACGCTCTGGGTCGCGGTCAAGACTGACCACGTCAAACCCGGCAAGGGCGGCGCCTTCGCCCAGATCGAGCTCAAGAACATCATCGATGGCCGCAAGCTCAACGAACGCTTCCGCGCCTCCGAGAAAGTCGAGAAAGTCCGCCTCGAACAGCACCCCTATACCTATCTTTACAAGGACGGCGACATGTTCGTCTTCATGAACGGCGAAACCTATGAGCAGATCAACCTCACGGAAGAGCTGATCGGCGAAAAGACGGCCTATCTTGTCGACAATATGGAAGTGCAGCTCGAATCCTATGAGGGCAAACCTCTTGGCGTCACCCTTCCCCAATACGTCACGCTCGAGGTCGCCGAAACCGAACCCGTCGTGAAGGGCCAAACCGCCGCCAACTCCTACAAGCCCGCAACGCTCTCCAACGGCGTCCGCTCCTCCGTCCCACCCTTTGTCGGCGTAGGCGAGCGCCTCATCATCAACACCGAAGACGGCTCCTACGTGAAGCGTGCGGACTAGCTTCCGATGGCCCAGAACCTCTCCACCATCCAATCCATCATGCAGTCCGCCGCTCGCAAGGGCGCGCGCGGGCTGATCCGCGACTTCAATGAGGTCGAGCACCTTCAGGTCTCGCGCAAAGGCCCCGCCGATTTCGTCTCCCGCGCCGACAAGAAGGCCGAGAAAGTCATCTTCGAAAACCTCCGCCGAGACCGCGCGGGCTATGGTTTTCTGCTCGAAGAGTCCGGCGAAGTCTCCGGCACCGACAAGACCCACCGCTTCATCGTCGATCCCTTGGACGGCACGACAAATTATCTCCACGGCATCCCGCATTTCGCCATCTCCATCGCGCTGGAACGCACGTCGGTGGACGAAAAGGGCGAGACAAACGTCGAGATCACGGCGGGCTGTATCTACAACCCTATCACAGATGAGATGTTCTTTGCCGAACTCGGCAAGGGCGCGTTCATCAATGACGGCACGCGCGGCGATACCGACCGCCGCCTCGTGCCGTCCCGCCGGGACATTTTCACCGAATCCCTCTTCGCTACGGGCATCCCTTTTCTGGGTCGCCCCGGCCACGCGAAGTTCCTTAAGGAACTCCATCAGGTCATGGGCGCCTCCGCCGGGGTGCGCCGTTTCGGCTCCGCCGCCCTCGACCTCGCGTGGACGGCCGCCGGTCGCTATGACGGCTTCTGGGAGCGCGGCCTTGCGCCTTGGGACGTGGCCGCCGGCATCCTCATATGTCGCGAAGCGGGCCTTCAGGTCGAGTCCCTGTCCGGTGGCGATCCTGTTCATGACGGCGATCCGGTCGTCACCAACGCCATGTTGATGGCGCCCCTTCGCTCGCGCCTGGATTAGGAAAAACGCACGCGCCTGAATTAATTATCTCTGGGTTCCAGAAATGCGCCCATCTTGCCCACGAACATCGACACGCTCCAGCCGATACAAAGCAAGCCAGCCAGCGCCTCAAGCCCTGTGATGACCTTTAGCCACCCGGTCGGCGTAATATCGCCCAAGCCGAGCGAGGTATAGGTCGCCATGGAAAAATTGAGATAGTCGATAAATGCGCCTTCCGTCTCTCCGGTGATCTCGCCGAGATGCAGTACATTGTCGCCAATCCACATCGCCACGCCCCACATGGTCATCTGTCCGATATGCATGGCCGACAGGCACAGCATCGCCCACAGGACATTTTGGGGCGCGTCCTTACCGCCAAGTATGAAACGCCGATAGGTCATGCGACAGGCAAAGAAATGCATGACGAAGGTCAGCACACTCACACCTATCCCATAAGTCCACGTCGCAATGGCAGGCGCTATGGTCTTGAACAGGCCATCGGGGTCTTCGGTGGCAATATAATCACCACTGACGGACAGGGCGACGGATGTCGCAAGCGCGGCACAGACATAGAGAATGATCTTCCAGGTCGGCGTCATTGCCTATCCTGCAGAGCGGAGTTACCCTCTTTGCGATCCTTTGGCACCACACTGACCGTGGCATCGGGTTCCAGGACGACCTCTTCGACTTCATCCCAGCTCTTGAGGCCCTTGCCCCGTATCTCTGCCTCTATTTCATCCTCGGTGATACGCTCGTGCTCCAGCGCTTCTTCGTCCATAATACCATTATGCAGCAAAACCTTGGGCTGCAGCTTTATGAGTTTTTGTAGGCGTTCGGAGCGTGCCACGACTGTCGTGACACTCCACTGCACGGCAAAAAGGCTCGAAATCGCGATCACACTTTGGGTAACTGTGACATCTGGAGAGATGATGGCCGCACCGCAAATGGCACCAATGGCAACCATGACGATCCAGTCAAAATTATTCATGTGCGAAACCGACCGGATACCCAGGATACGCACGACCAGAATGACAAACACATACAAAATGACGGTCGTGATGACCGTTTCATAGGCGCGCTGGGCGTCAAACAGGAATGGCGCAAGCCAGTCCACGTTTATGGGCTTTGGTACGATGTCACATCTGCTGTAATGTTGGAAAGTGTCGGACGTTCCGGCAGACGCACCTCCGCCTGCGCCTTTTCACCCTCGCCCATCAGGACGACCGTGAAGCTGCGCGTCACATTTCCCTGCGAAATATCGACCACGACATTGGCGAGCGCGACCGTGGATGTGTTGGTCAATTCCACGGGCAAAACCCACTGCGACCCACGCTGTTCGACCGCCTTGAAATCCGGCTCCACATCGAATTGCGCAGGCACGACAGGCCGAACAATCAGATAAGCCAGATAGCCGATAAGACTCAATACCATTCCTAGGCTCAGGACTCGGGCGGTCCAGGTCACCGCCGAAGGCGGGGGAGAGCTTTCGCCTTCGTCATCGGCGACACCATCACCCGTACTATCGAAAGCCACACGGGAGCCTCTCCCGGGATTTCCGCTATCTGCGTCGCCGCCATGCGAATGGCCGGAAGACACATCGTCCTTAGGGTCCCGGCTGCGGCAGGCCTTGCACTCGCCGCACACACATTTGGACGGCGTCTTGGAGGCTTTTCCCTCGGATGTCGTTTGATCGCTCATAATACCAATCTTCCCGCAGTCCCGCCGAGCGTTGCGGCATAGCCGACGATGATAACCCATTGCACCCACATTTCCGGTGGGGTGTTCAACCCGAAATACCCAAACATCCACAAGAGCACCGCCGAAGAGACAAGGCTTACCAGATAACAGAACAGGGTGGTGACCCAGCGCTCGCGCAGCGCACCCTCATCGCCGTTGCGGGCGGAGTCGTGGAACCGCGCCATGAATTCAATGCTATAGGATATGGCAAGGGAGAAAATGACGATGGCTAGCGCGTGAATTGGCGTCAACTCGACCAGCATGACCTTCGGCTCGATGGTCGGCATGATATTGAATGCAAACAAGGTCCCACCTAGTATGGTCGCCGTAATCTTCAGGCCGTCTTCGGAAAGATGCGCCGCAGCCGGGCTTGTGGCTTTCCGGTCGTTATATTCGCGCTGACCCAACTGGTTGATCGCCAACGACGCCCCAAACGATGTCGGAACGGCCATAAGCGCCAGTAGGTTCATGATCACTTCGAGCGGCGTATCCATGGTAATCCGCGCCGTGATGACCAATGTAATCAGCGACGCGAGCACACCCAGACCTAGCGACACCATCGCGTCCCACAAAAGATAGGAGCGCGACCGCGCGACCTTGTACCCCGAATAGGACGTAAACCCGACATTCAGCGCATAGGCCAGCACAAGGATCGCAATCAGTGTTGCCGCCGGAATGCTGCGCGCACGCTCCCACATCTCCTGCGTATAGAGCAGCGGCAGCGCGACGAACAAAGCGCCCGCAAACCCGCGCAACATTTCCCGCGCTTCATGCAGCCCGAGCGAGGACATATAATCCTCGATCTCCACGGGCAAACCGACTGGCGACATTTTAAAACTGCCGACAAGCTCGGTTTTCACGGTACGGGACAGCGTCATTCCAATTCAACGCACCGAGGCAGCTTATGTTGCTGGAAAGACTTCCCTATCCAGCTCAGCCGGCCTGACTTTCGCGCAGGCTGTCCATATCCACCACAAAGCGGTACCGCACGTCGCCGGCTTCCATTCGAGCCCAGGCCGTGTTGATATCGTCCATGCGCACCATCTCGACGTCGGGATAAATCTGATGTTCGGCACAGAATTCGAGCATCTCCTGTGTGTCGTCGAGCCCACCCGTCAAGGATCCCGCGATCGCCTTGCGACCGCCGATCAACTTGCTGCCATGAAACTCCAGCGGCGCGATCGCACCGACAATGACGAGCGTGCCACCGGTCGCCAACGCATCGAGATAGGGGTGCAGGTCATGCGGCACGGGCACGCTGTCGATGATGACGTCGAGCGTGCCACGCGCAGACTTCATCGCGTCACGATCGGTCGAGATTACCACATGCGTTGCGCCCAAATCGGTCGCTTCCTGCGCCTTGTCTGGCGACCGTGTGAACACTGTTACCTCCGCGCCAAGCGCCGCGCCCAGCTTCACGGCCATATGTCCCAAGCCACCAATGCCCACCACGCCGAGCCGTGTGCCTTTGCCGACCTTCCAATGACGCAGGGGCGACCACATCGTAATCCCGGCGCAAAGCAAGGGCGAGGCTTTCGCCGCGTCCAGCCCGTCCGGCATTTTCAAAACAAACCGCTCGGTCGTCACGATATCGGTCGCATAACCGCCCATGGTCACGGAGCCGTCCACCTTGTCGGTCGCGTTATACGTGCCGGTTGCACCTTTAAGGCAGTATTCCTGATGCCCGTCATCGCAATTTCGGCAGTCACCGCAGCTGTCCACGAATGTGCCGACCGCAACCACATCCCCGACCGTATGCCGGCTGACCGCACTTCCCACACCCGTCACCGTACCGACGATTTCGTGGCCCGGCACGACAGGATAACGAGCATTGCCCCAATCATTGCGGCACACATGCAGATCCGAATGGCACACCCCGCTATAGTCGATACGGATGGCGACATCCGTATCTCGCAGATCCCGTCGCTCGATCTCCAGCGGCTCCAGCGGTGCATCCGACGCCGTCGCGCCCCAGGCTTTGCAGCTATTGGCCATAATCAATTCCTCTAAAAAAACTTCAGCGTGGCGTCTGCCCATCATCGACCTTGATAACCGTGCCCGTAACGGCATCCGAGGCCGGGCTGCACAAAAAGAGTAACGTCGAGTCGAGCATTTCCGGCGTCGGCAGGCGCTTGCGAGGATAGACCTGAGAGAAATCCGCAGGCGCCTCGCCATCACCCATGCGCAACGCCATCGCATCCGTCATTTCGGACTTGAAAAAGCCGGGCGCAATCGCCGTGACATTGATTCCGAACCTCGCCCACTCCACGGCAAAGGTTTCCGTCATTCGCGTGATCGCCGCCTTTGTGGTCGAATAGAGCGCAGCCCCCTCGCCCGTATAATGTGTCGCCATGATGGAGCTGATATTGATGATCCGACCGGATGTTTTCGCGGCGATCAGACCCTTGGCGACCTCGCGCGCGGCAATGAACGGCCCGCGCAGGTTCAGGCTGATCACTCGGTCGATTAACTCCACATCGATATTGGTTGCGAACTTCGCATCTGCCATGCCCGCATTGTTGATCAGGATCGTGGGCGTGCCGAACGCGGCCTTTGTCTCCGCGACCATGCGCAAGATATCCTCGGTCACCGTCATATCGCCCTGCACCGCAAGGCACGCCCCGCCTGCCGCCTCTATCTCGGCTTTCACCTCGGCCAAGCGTTCAGCACGACGTCCACTGACACAGACGCTCGCACCCGCCGCGGCCAGCACACGCGCAAACCTGCGCCCCAGGCCGGACGTCGCGCCCGTCACAATGGCGACCTCCCCGGTCAAGTCTTGCGAGGCGTTGGGTAGCGGGAAATCGGTCATGCACGGGCTATAGGCGTGCCATGCGACTTCGCAAGCATGACGGGGCCGACTATCTGCGCTACACGGATTGTATGAAACAGTTCGAGACCCGCCGCGACGGCTTTGCAGACACCCGCATAGTGGAGCGTCCAGAGCGCGACCTCGACGACGGCGAAATTCGGCTGGCCGTGGATCGCTTTGCCTTTACCGCCAACAATATTACCTATGCCGCCGCCGGGGACACTCTGCGCTATTGGACATTTTTCCCAGCGTCTGAGGACGGCTGGGGCATCATTCCCGTCTGGGGTTTTGCCGACATCACGGAGACCAAGGTCGAGGGTCTCGTAGCTGGACAGCGCGTCTTCGGCTATTTCCCACCCGCATCCGAGGTCATCATGCAGCCCGACCGGATTACTCCGCGCGGATTTTCGGACAATGCTCCGCACCGCCGTGAGCTTCCGCCCGGCTACAACATGTACCACCTCGCGCCTGAGACCTCGCAACAGGCCGAGGATGAGCGCGCCCTGCTCTATCCGCTCCATATCACAAGCTACACCATCCACGACTCCGTCAAATCCGCTGACTGGCACGCCGCGAAACAAATCGTCATTACCAGCGCCTCCAGCAAGACCAGCCTCGGCCTCGCCTTCGCCCTTCGCGAAGACGCTAACGCCCCTCAGACAATCGGCCTTACCTCGCCCTCCCGCGTAGAAGCCGTCAAAGGGCTAAAGACCTATGATACCGTGCTGTCCTATGACGATGTCGCTGACCTGCCGCATGCCCCCACTCTTGTGATCGACATGGCGGGCAACGGCGACCTCCGCCGTGCAATTCACAGCCATCTCAGAGCAAACCTCGTCCACATCCTCGGCGTCGGCATAACCCATCATGACAAGTTCACCGAGGTGCCGGAACTGCGCGACATCTCCGCCATGTTCTTTGCGCCAAGCGTCATTCAGGCCCGCATGAAGGATTGGGGCGTGGAGGGCTTCACCCGACGTTCCGGCGCGTTCCTCGCGCGCGCTGCCGAAGACACCCGTGACTGGCTGACCATCACAGAGCACTCCGGCCTCGACGCACTCGCCGCACTCTATGACGACGTCCGCCAAGGCCGACGCCCCGCGACCGAGGGCCTAATGATCGCGCTTTAGGACGATCACGCGCGTGGCGGCTCTCAGGCTCGCAAGCTGTCCCAAGGCCCCTCTCGCGATGTCAGTCGGCGATTTCCCGAACGCCGTTGCAGCGCTCGCAAACCGTCATGACCCTTTTCGTAATGGAGACTTCGCAATCCAACTGCCCGATATCTAGCTCTCCAGAACCAGACGACGCCCCCAACTCACACTCACCCGACACTGCGACACTTTCATTGTCGAGCTTCCACACTCCGCATGCATCATGAAACACGGCTTCTGCAGTGTGTCATGCTTTCGACCCCCCAAGGCGCAAGCGCATCACCCTGACATCCGATGACATCCGCAAGTCCCATAGCGGTCCCACCTTCATCGACGGCATCTTCATGGGCAAGTTCCGTCATCGCGCACAATTACAAAGAGCAACACCGCCTGCCCTCGCACGGCTAAGTTCATTACAAAAGAGCAACACCCCCTGCCCTCGCACGTCTAAGTTCATTACAAACACGGTATCCAAGCAATGACGCTAGAACAGCCCCGCCTAACACCGTCACACAAGCACCAAAATACAAAGCCTGAACTTCGCACCCTAAGGCATAACTACAAAAACAAATGAAAGAAATGGTGCGGCTGAGACGGTGCAGCACGTTCCCTTATATCAATGAATACAGTGGGTTACATGCTGGCGCAAGTCGTTTGTTGTACAAGATGTTGGTCAAGAAGATGACCACTCTCAGGAATTGAGTGATCATTTGCAATCAGGTCTACATAAAACCTCGGGCAAGCCGTTCAGTTCTCAGTCCAGTATTATCGCCTATCTAAGGCTTTGTTAGGAAGGTCGGATTACCTCGCGCTGCAATCCTTAGACGCGGCATATCTGTGAACCTGCAATGCCATTGCCATCTTGAAGATGGCAGCTAAAAAAGACGCTCCCACACGGGGTATGCATTTGCCTGAATATACAATGATTACATGTGGTTGCAGATTGGAGCAAGTAGAAAGTAGGGCAGTTTATCCTACGCTTCGTATAGCAGCACTTCCCAGAGTTAGCACAGCTGTCGTTCAACGAGCTGAAAGTAAGCTACCGTCGGGTGAGTATGAAAGACTCACACGGCGACGACAAAATTAGAAGGAGTATGGACATGTGCGCACATGTGCGTACAGAATGCAGAATGAACAAAAGACATTCGAGACTTACTGTCCTTCTCACAAAAGAAGAAATGTGCGCTCTAGATGAGTACTGCGAGAAGACTGCTTTAAAGAAGAGCAGTCTAGCTGCGCTGCTAATCCGAGAGCATCTTATCAAAAATCAGGCGTTGAAAGAAGCGGTGGTATCGACGTGAGAGTCATTGATCTTTTTTGTGGCGCTGGAGGGCTGAGCGAAGGTTTTCGCTTAGCTGACTTTGATATTGCTTTAGGGTTAGACCTAAACCAGCACGCCTGCAGTACTCATCATGCTAACTTCAAAGGCGGAAAGACGTGGTGTCGGGACATAACGGACATCAAGTCTGAAGAGTTTGCCGCTGAAGCATCTGATGGATTAGACGTTCTAATCGGCGGTCCAAATTGCCAAGGTGTCAGCGCACGCGGACCACGCGATCCGGACGACCCTAGGAATCAAATGTTTTGGGAGTATGTTCGCGCTGTGGAAGCAACCCAGCCTCGTGCTTTCGTCATGGAAAACGTTGCAGGTCTTACCCATCGAAAAAATTGGCCGCTGCTTCAGAGATTCGTGACGCGACTAAATGAATTAGGATACAGATGTGCTGGCGATGTAGTGAGGGCCGCAGATTTCGGCGTTCCTCAACTTCGTTACCGTTTCATTTTAGTGGGGATAAAATCTGACAGACCTGAAATTTCTTTTCCAAAACCCACTCACACCGATGTTGGTAGTAGCCCGTCAGTGTATTTAATAGACGATCTAAAACCTCACGTCACCTTACGGGAGGCTATAAGCGATTTGCCTCCTATCTTGTCCGGCGGTGGAGCGGAAGAGTTGTTCCATTGTTTGGACATCGACTCCGAATATCAAAGGTGGGCTAGAGGCAACTCAACCAAAGTTTATAATCATCGCGCATCGAACACTGCTTCGGTCAACCTAGAGCGGATTGCTGAAATACCAACTGGGGGTAACTGGAAAGATATACCACAACATCTTCTTCCACCGAGGTTCTTCCGATGTAGAATGACAGATCACAGCACTACATATGCTCGGCTAAGGTGGGACCACCCATCCTTCACTTTAACAGCGCTTTTTGGAAACGTGACTGCTGGAGCATTCACCCACCCACAGCAGAACAGAGCGCTTTCAGTTAGAGAAGGCGCGCGACTTCATGGCTTCCCGGATCGATTCCGGTTTATGGGACCTTTGAACTCGCAATATAGGCAAATAGGCAATGCAGTACCACCTCTCTTAGCCAAAGCATTCGGTGATCATCTTCGGACCTATTTAGAGGAGGGAGATTTTCCGAAAACGTCGGTAAAACCCAGACTGACCGACTCTTTCATCCGTGAAACGGAGTGGGAGCGAGTCCCTGTCCTTGCGCCAAGATACAAGGGGCTATTCGGTGAAGGTACTCGCTGGCCAAAAGGTTGGGGACCAGAGCCATCGAACCGCTCTCTAGCTTTAACAGACAACTACCGTTTAAGGGAGCCTTGCCCCGCTGAGTAAGACCTATACAAGCTCGGAGTCAGTTCAAGATTCTTGCAAGAAGAGACTGACACTCAATGGTTCAACACATAGCGCCCGATTTCGTACTATCGGCTTCCCGAGTACTCGGAGAGTTGAACCTTGGTCTTTTTTCTGACTTCCTTGTCGTTAAGCGAGATATACTGAGGCACAACGGCAAGGCCGAAATCACTAACACCTCCACACTCAATAGCATTCGTACACTGCTCGGTGTCCATGATGCTTCTGAGCATCCTATGTTTATTGATAGACCATTCTTCAATCCGCTCGATAGCAAGGGTGCTGGAAACTGGCGCGTCGCAGACTACCCCAGGACAGGTCCACAAAGTAACATAAAGCGCAAAAAGCTAGGGTCAATTTTCGATCTAAATGAAACGTCAGGAACAACGGTTGCATCGCTCAAATCTGGTCACGTTGAGCTAATGGAAGCCAATCTTCTTGGGCGAAAAAAGCGTTCGCCTCGAATACCTCTTGGTGATCTGGCAGCTTGGGCAATGAGATATGAGACTTTTGATGAAGAGGATGACGGGAGTGTCGTGGTCTCTAAATTCATTGATGAATATGGCATAAGTAATGAAGAGAGAGAGGCATTCTTCGAAGATGGCCGAATGCCAGTTTTAGAGGTCGGGCCTGTGAGTAACCAAGCTCTGAATGAGCTTCTTGCGGCTAACTATGGTCAAAAAGAAGAAGTGCGACGTAAAGCCCCTGCACCGGAAGTGGGTGAGGTCTCGGAAGATCTGTTATCCGCAATTGCAGGAGGGATTGTTGTTGAAGATGCGATTCTAAATCAGATCGTCACTTTGGTGCGATTGGGTAGAAACATCATTTTGACTGGCCCGCCAGGAACAGGCAAAAGTACGCTAGCAATTAACTTGGCGAAAGCAGCATCATCAGGGCTTTATGGGCTTCCATCGACCAACGGTTGGATACTAACTACAGCGACTGCGGATTGGAGCACCTTTGACACTATTGGGGGTTACGCGCCGTCGAGTTCTGGGGGATTGGCTTTTCAACCTGGGATGTTCCTGAAGGCTATTGAAAGCGACGAGTGGCTGTTGATTGATGAACTTAACCGCGCCGATATCGACAAAGCTTTCGGTCAACTGTTTAGTGTCCTATCTGGTCAGTCTGTCGATCTTCCCTACACTGATAAGGACGGTGAACAGGTCCGGATCGTCACCGCGAGGGATCCCAGTGATGGTGACGGAGATTACGCCATAACGACTGACTGGCGGGTCATTGCTACAATGAATACAGTAGATAGAAGCCAATTATTTCAAGTTTCAGCCGCCCTGATGCGCCGTTTCGCTGTTGTTCACGTCCCCGTACCGTCGATAGATAAGCTAGAAGATTGGCTTAAGGGAAGTGACTATGCCCCAGAGGTGGTAGAACGTACGTTGCGGATTGCGAAGGAAACGTTGAACCACAGAGCTCTTGGACCCGCAATCGTGCAAGAGATTTCAGATTATCTTCAAGTCGGTTTTAACAAGACTGGCTCAGTTGAAGACGAAACCGTGTTTGCGGCGCTGTCCTCTTTTGTCTTTCCTCAGCTTGACGGACTCAGTGTCACAGCGTTGAACGCCGTAAGGAGCGGTTTGTCGTGGTCTGAAGAGCTAGACCGCTCGTTGACTGTTAGATTTGCTGAACTTTTCGGTGACTAGTTCAACTCTAACCAACCCTACGTTTTTCGGTGCATTGCGAAACGAACCCGGTGAGCTTGATAGGCTTGCAAAGGAAACTGCTAGTCTTGGTTGGACCTTCTTAGGAAAAGCGCCAAAGGAGATTCCGCTGTCTGGAGCTGTGAGCTTTTTTTGCTCCCTTCAGGACCTTAGTCTTAAGCAGTTGCTCTCCGCCAGACTTCTTAACTCACCAGAAATTCTCGTGCTTTTACAGGAAGGGCGTAGACTTGTAGCTACGCTTCCCCCGGGAACTACCCGAAGACTAGAAACGGTTAGGGAGGTGCGAGGGAACGTAAACTGGCAAGCCACTGTTCTACAGCAGATTACCAGAGGTGATAAAGGCGCCCTCGTTGTAAGCCGGAACACTGCTAGGCAAGATACTGTAGAGGCAAAACTTACGGCGTTCGCGCTAAACGAAGTTCTTGAGTCAAACAGATCTGCTAGCCTGTCTTCAGCGGATGTTGAAAATTCGGTAGCTGAAATTTTGGGGCATGCTCGTTTGATGAACGTTCAGCTCCTTGCGGATGTATCTATGCATGATTTACGGCGTGCGCGGCGTTCACGCCATCGCGGTTTCAGAAATTTAGTACTGCCAGCAGTTGAATTACTTCTAGAAGCGAAACGTTCACCTGCTGAATTACTTGAAAAAATGCTCGGTAAGAATGCGTGGGTCCCTGAAGATCCCGCAACGTTGTTCGAATTATGGTGGCTTTTTAGCGTTGCGAATTGCTTGACGGAGCAGGGTTGGTTGATCGAGGAGTTGAGGTCAACAGTCTCTAAAGGACCTGCCTTCTCATTGTCTTGTGGTGAAGATGTAGTTCGCTTATTTTACCAAAGACTTCCTAGCTCACTCTCTAGTTCGAACCGATACCAAGAAGTGCAGCGGGCTAACGGCCTCTTAGCCTCTCAGAGACGGCCTGATATAATTCTTCAAAAAGTGAAGGCATCAGGGGAAACTGTTTCCGTGATTTTGGAGGTGAAGCTTTCAGAGAACCCCCGTTATATTACCGAAGGTATATACAAGGTGTTTGGGTATCTCTTCGACTATAGTAAGTTAGCAGAAGCTAATAGTGCTCGTGGTTTTGTTCTGGTTTGGAGTACTGAGGGGACACCGAATTTTGAAAGCGTGGTGACTGTGCTTAGTGCCCGTAACTTTCCAGATTACTCATCCAGTTTTCTTCATTTTATCTCAAAACTTTGATACTATTGACCACTTCTGAAGAGTAAATCGATATGAGTGTGCTTGGGGCGGTACCTGATCAGCTTTAACGCCCAATCCCAAGGTCTCGCTTCCGTCTTACCTCCCAGTCTATCCCACCGCTCCCCTTCACACGTCCGTGGATGCGCTTGCCCCACGTCTGGTCATGCACGTTCTGCCACGGGACGAGGTAGAATGCCCGCTGCGTCTCGATCATGGCATGCGGGCCATGGGGTGACTCGAACTTCTGCGTGACTGTGCCTTCGATCATGCGCCCGGTCTGGGCCGTGACGAACTGTTTGTTCGTCCGTGCTTCGAGCTGCTCCGTCGCGGCGTTGAACCCGGCCTGTTCCAGTTCTTTCACGAAGCCACGCTTGTAGATGATCTTGGCGTTGTCTTCGCCAACGTTGCGCAATTCCGCGTGGCCGCGCTCTATGAGCCAAGCGCGACGTCTGAGGAACGCTTCGTCCAACTCCCTGCCGAACGCGCTCTGCGGCGAGCAGCGAGCCGCTATTTCGCCCTTGGCGTGGCTGACCTGAGCGCGGTCCAGCCACGTCGCACCCGGCGCGTCTGTCATCTGGTCGAGCGTTGCAACGGATAGGACGCTAACGCCCGTCGCGCGGCCTTGGCGTAGGTCCATCGCGACGGCTCTCCGTTCTAAGTCCTCCGGCACTTGCCATACCAAGCCCTTGCCGTCTTTCCCTCGCTGCGTGACTGTCACGACGCCGCCCTTTGCGAGCGTGGCTAGCCGGAGGCGGTGCGCCCGATTGCCAGCCCTTTGCTGTCGCTCGCTCGCCAAGCCGAACGGACCCGACACCTTGTAGTCTATCTCCATGATGTTGACTTGGCCGTTGTTGGGATTGCCGCGATAGTCATTGCCTCGCGCGATGTCGCGGATGCTGCGGTCCACCTTGCGCAGGCGGGGCGGTCCCACCTCGATAATAGAGCCAACCCTCGCGGCGGCTCCGGCTCGGCTATCCATGCTGGTCTCGACGGCGCGAACATAGCCGTCGCTGCCGTCGATGATGAAGCGGACCTTGGAGGCGTTCTTCCGGTCTGTTTCCATGCCCTCGTCGCTGGCGAGGCTCTTGCCGATTACACGCCCGATGATCCGCTTGCCGACTTCGACGTCTCGGTCGTCCGCGCTACGCTCGTCGTCCAGCCTGACAGGACGGGTGATGCCCGCCCGTTTCATGGCGGCGTGCAAGTCTTGGTTCAGCTGGTTGCGCTGATGTACTGACTGCAATGTCTCGAACGCATCCGGCCTGATCTGCCAGCGGCCTGTGTCGGTTGCCGTCGCTAGCTCCATCCTTTCAAGGTTCTTCATTCGCCTGATGAGGATATGACGGTTCAAGTCGGAGTGTTCGGGGAACTGCGCGGACGGCTGCCCTTCGCGCAGGTCGATGACGTTCGTCATCGTGTTCATCCGGCGCATGATGTTCTTGTCCACTGGCGTGATGCGCATGGCGTCTAAGTCGCGCTCGGCCTCGCGCCTGATCTCCCGGATGTTCTTTAGCCCTAGCTCTTTCGTTAGTTGCTCCTCCAAGCGGCCTCGGATGCCCTTGCCGATATACTCGCCCGCAATGTTCAACCCCTTGCCGTCATGGGTGCGCCCTCGGACGAGAACATGCGTATGCGGATGAGCTGTGTCGAAGTGGTCAACGGCCACCCAGTCTAGCTTCGTCCCAAGGTCTGCTTCCATCTGCTCCATCAGCGCGCGTGTCGTGCGCCGTAGGTTAGGCGCTCCGTTGCCATCGTCCGGGTCCACATGGCGAGCATTCTGCGCAGCTAGCTTTGCCCCATCTTCCGGCGAGAGGATGATGCGGAACTGGTGAGGGTCGCCGCGCCCGTCAAAGCTATCCGTGCTGCGTTCTACGAAGTCCCGCCCGTCGACCTCTACGCCGTCCTCCGGGCCGTAGAGCTGACCATGACACGGGACTGCTTTCTCGTTGCCGTCTTCGTCAAAGACGCGCGCGACTCCGGCCTCCTCGCGTTGGAGGTAGGCGAGCTGTCCGCGCACGAGTCCGCTGCCGCTGGTCTTGCGGCCTCGTAGCTTCACAACGCTTACCTTTACGATGGCGCGGCGCGCGCGCCACAGGCTGCCCTTCGCGTTCACAAAACCGGGCTTCGGACCGATGCCTCTGGCGAGCGCCGCCCAAGACAACGCCGCCGCTCACCCCGAGAACCCCATCGCGCCGACGCCAGAGGCGGTCCGCATGGCGGGCGCCGAGGCGCGCGGCCTCCACGTCCTCCACAAGCCCCTCAAGCCCGCCCGGCTGCGTGCGCTGCTGGCACGGATCGCCGGGGAGGCGGAGGCGGTGGCGGCGGACGCGGCGGAGTGAAGCGTAGGAGACAGAGTGAGGCGCAGGAGACAGAGTGAGGCGTAGGAGACGGAGT
>ENA-ORXU01001331-ORXU01001331.1-marine-metagenome-genome-assembly--contig:-NODE-1331-length-21212-cov-3.516726_pt1 | contig 21212 bp, 23 predicted proteins | sample MGYA00237869_ERZ511484 | MGnify/ENA metagenome assembly ERZ511484
AATATCGGGAAAACAAAAAAAACGTATCAAGAGGGTTTCTATTCGATAGACGATAAAGCCTTGATGTTGATGGCGCCATTGAGTTCACCGTCAACTGATGCGTCATTGACCGTTCCCGGCGCATTGCGAATTGGAATGCGAACGGTTACCCCGGGTTGTATGACCGAAGCATCTTATTCATCTTTTGATTATTTGCGTACTTCGAATTTTGTCACACTTTCGAAGAATCCCAAAGAAGGTTTTTCCATCACTACACGAAAAACGGCACAGTTGGCACTTCGTGAAAACTGGTTGTTTCAAAAAAGTACATTCAGTGAATTGAATGACAAAAATTGGATAGACCTTAAGTCTGCTCGGGAGAACAAGTGGTTTTCTGAGCATAGGGAGAAAGATAATTACTATTGGCGAGAACGCATTGATCGTGGGGCTACCTTTCGTGTATTCGATAAGGATGCAAATAGCCGCGCTTTTTGGAATATCGATAAATCAAATGGGGAGCTTTACGGCATACTCTCAGATCAGAGTGGAGGGGGAGCAGATCTAAGTCACAATGATATCATGGATGCGCTTGCGAAGATCATTGACCTTATGAATCGTATAAAGGTTTTACATCCTATTGGCGCAGTCGCACTTGGAATTGTTGCGGAATATGGTAAAACATTGGTAAAATTATATGCCTTTGTTTCTGAAGCGATCCTTATTATGGACACTTCCGGAATGAACGATAAAATTAAAGAAGAACTTCAAGATTTTGCTTGTACGGTAGCCAAATCGATAGTCTCTGCATCTTCGGATAAGGCAGGAGAAATAATGGCAGGGCTAGATGACCTCATCGCGGGCATTAACGGTAAAGGAATCCCCTGCGGTTGATGCCATTATCATATATAGGCCTACCATTTAAATTTCTTATCTCACTTTCTTTTTAAACACGTGTTTACTTTTTCTGATATAGGGTACAAACAAGTGGAGAAATCAAAACACTTGTATTATGAAAACTATAAAAATCAAAAGTTTTATCACGCTATCGGTCTTCTTGTTTCTTGGAATGACAGCCCAAGCACAATTCTGGAAAAAAATAAAAGATCGAGCCAAAGAGGCCGCCGAAGAAACCGTCTTGAACAAAACCTCAGATAAGGCCGCGGAAAAAACCGACAAGGCTTTGGACAAGGTATTTGATATGGACTTTGGCAAAACGTCAAAAGTCGACCCTGCCATTTTACAAAAGAGCTACGAGTACGAATGGAAGTACACCCTTCAAATGCAACACAAAAAGGGCAATATGAACCTGAACTACCATCTTCGGGAAGAGGGCGGCGACTTCGGTAGCACTTTTGAGATGGATCAGGGCACCGAATTGATGAAGGGCATGTTTATGGTCATGGACCAAACCGCAGGCGTAACCGCCATTTTAATGGAGCGCAACGGTAAAAAGTTCGGGCAGGTATTGCCTTCGATGACCGACGATATCGTCGAAGTGATGGAGAAGAATCAGAAAAACCCTACCGAAGATTTTGAGTTCAAAGAAATCGGCACCAAAGAAATCTTGGGTTATGAATGTCAAGGCTTTCAAATGGAAAATGAAGATGTTGTAATGACGATGTATGTGGCCTTCGATACCCCAGTCAGTTTCAATCAAATGGCGGCCGGCCAGAACGCAAAAAGGCTCCCAAAGGGTTTTGACCCCAAATGGCTAGATAAAATCGGAGATAACAGTTTGATGATGGAGATGGATGTGGTGAACAAAAAGAAGCCGAAACAGAATGCCAAAATGGTCTGCGTGGCCCTAGAACAAGAACCCATGTTGGTCGATATGTCGGAATATGAATTTCCTCAGGTAGAGATGCAAAAACAAATGGAAGAATAATAGTTGAAAAAAGCAGGTCATGAAAAATCTAATTCTCGTACTGGTTTTCCTCTTGGGCTTTATGTCGAATGCCCAATCGAATTTCACCTTGGTGAACAAAAACAAGAAGACTAGGGGTATCACGAAAATGAATTTTCACAAAGATGCGCGCGGTGACTTTTATGTACGGATCTATGCAAGCTGTAGCCCTAAAGATTGTGGTTGGGGCCGGTTCAGGGTCAGGCAAAATAAAGGCTATAAAGAACAGCTTACCCGAACCAATAGAAAATGGCTGAATTACTACATGCCGATAAAGGTTAAAGAGTCGTTCGTGACCAGAACGGTAACGGTATATCAGAATAGTGATCCACAAATAAGAAGCCGAAAAGTAATAGTAAAATCAGATTACTACAACAAAAAAAGAAGTGATCGGGTTCATACCTACCTTATGAAGTTCAACTAATAAAATTTAGAAATTATGAAAACAAAAATTATTATCACAGCACTTTTGGCAGCGATTACTTTTGGTAACGTTCAAGGGCAAAGAAGGACACCGAAAAAGGCCACAAAGGTTGTTATGGAAGTCGATAAAAAAACGAACAAGGTCAAAAGTCTTCAGCTGTATGACGAGATTGAAGAGACCTATCGCGAAAAGATCGATTTTAAAAAGAATTATGCGAACAGTAAGTTTTACTCAGGTCTGCTCCGCGGAAAGTATAAAGTTGGCAAGAATGGAATAGAACCCATTTTGAATTCGACGATATCCGTAAACATTTCAAAACAATTTTTTCCGGGCGACCAGTTCATTCCCGGCGACCAGTTTCTTCCAGGTAATCAGTTTCTTCCGGGAGATCAATTCATTTTGGGGCGTACCAAAACAAAAATAGTTTCCAACAAAAGGGGGCGGCTCGTACTTAGGGCGCAATAATAATCAGAATCAATAGTAGAATTTAGAGGTCATGAGAATAAACATAAAAATAAAAAAAGTGAAGGAAAAACTCTTTTTAATGAGTTGCGGTGTGGCATTGCTAATGACGTATGGATGTAGTAAAGACAATCCCTTGAATCCTTCAGGAAATTGTTTCGGCGGACAATGGGCCGAAACGTATGCCGATGAATTGGAAACGTGGGGCAATGCTGCAAAAGCGTTCAGCCAAGACCCGACGCCGGCCAATTGTACCAAGTACAAAAGTTCGGCAAAGGCCTATCTCGATGCGCTAAACGAAATCTATGACTGCGTGCCGAGCACGAGCAGGTCAGGAATCGACGCGCAGATAAAAGAGGCCAAGGCCGAAATAGACCAAGCGGATTGTAATTAGCTGGAACTTTAAAATCTATAAAAAATGAAGAATCTAAAGTTTATACATATTGCGGACATGACAGGGCCGATGATTTTTACGGCATGTGACAAAGATGAAGACCCAAGTACGTCTGGAGGATGTTTGAATACCTCTTGGCACGAACAGACCAAGGCAGAGACGAAAGCGGTATCAGATGCGGCCATAACCTTTTAGACAGCTCCGAGCAAGGGCACCTGCGAAAGTTTCAGGGCGGCATACATCGATTACGTCGAGGCACTTGAAAAATTGGCGCCCTGCGTTCCGACGGAAAACAGACAAGCTTTCGACGTCGCCCAAAAAGAGGGAAAGACAGAATTGGCAAATCTAGATTGCAACCAAGACTTTCAATAAAAATAAAATCAACACCATGAAAACAACTTTTAAAAAAATCAAGGATCAGGCCAAAAGAGCGCAAGGGCTTTTTGTAATGACCGCAATGATCTTCTCTTTGGGGTCCTGTATGGGCGAAGTAAAAGAGAAATTGAAAACTGCCAAAAAGGGGGTTTTGAATGCGACTACTTTTGTAAAGGAAGCGCAAAAGGTAGAGGGCAAGATCGAAAAGCTTAAAGAGGCCGTGCCGCTGACGAATGAACAACTAAAAGACTGGCTGCCCGAAAAGTTGGGTAGTTTAGACCGTACAGGTTTCAAAGTGGGCCAAGCGGGCATGTATCAGGTAAATTCGGTCGAAGGCACCTTCAAGAATACCGAAGGTAAGCAAAAATTCAATGTGACCGTCATCGACGGTGCCGGCCCGACCGGAAGTATGATGGCCGCAAGCTACGGGCTATTGGGCAATTTTGATATGGAGGAGGAAGATGAGTACAAGCACAAGAAAACGGTCGAGGTCGACGGTATCAAGGCCCAACAGACCTATAAGAAAAGAGCGAACGACACCCAACTACTGTTTGCTTATCAAGAACGTTTCTTGGTCACGATCAATGCTTCGGATATGAATGTGGACGAAACTTGGCGAACGGTCGAAAAAATGAATTTCGAAACCTTGGTCGATTTGACCGAATAAATAAATACAGCTAGATGAGCAACAGGATAAAAATAATTTTTGTGATGGCCATTGGCACTCTAGTGCTTTCATGTGCCGATAGCGCAAAGAAAACCCAAAACGCGACAAGCGAAAATAGTTCAAAGGCTAAAACCAATATCGAAAAGATAGACCCCTTTAAGAAAAGGCAAGAAGAGCTGAAACGTATGGAGCCCATTTCTTTTGAAAGTTTAAAATCATGGTTGCCATCAACATTAGGCGGCCTTCCATTAAAAAGCGCAAAGTCTTTATTCCCCATGTTCGAAGGGCAAGCGGAGGTAAGAGGAGTATATGGAGAGCCCGGAATGAAAGAGAATATATCACTAATACTAATGGATGCGGCAGGACCTCATGGAGATTCGTTTTCAAATCAAATTCAAGAATTTAAAAAAGAAATTCCCGATAAAGAGGTCGATGGCATTCAAATGAAATCGGCCCTAAAGGTCAAAAACTGGTTCGTTCGACAAGATTACAATTCGAACGTTGATCAAACCCATATTAGTTTTTTTCATGATGAACGTGTAATGATAAAACTTGTTGCGTCGAATTTTAATGTAGAAGAATCTTGGGATTTGATCGGCGAACTTGATTTTCGCAAGCTTAGCGAATTGGCAAAATAACTAAGTAATGGTTTCACCTTGTGTCTTTTACCCCGTAATTTCCTATCTCCCAATGTCATTGGACATCTTAATATTTCTGCTTGACTTGTCGCTGTAAAGAGATGTATGAAGGTAAAGGCGCACATTAAATGAAGATAAGCCTTTGTATTATTCGCTAAGAACACTTCCGTAGAGATGCTTCCATATTCATGATGGGTACGCCCCATCCAATCCGCGTACAGACTAAGGAGTATTTTTTCCTTCCAGTAAAATTTCATGTTTACCTTTTTCAAAACGTGGTACTAATAGCAAAGAAATAAAAAATATAAAAATGGAAACAACAAAAACAGAAATGGGCACCAACGAAATGGTTGCCGTAAACGAAGAAGCAAAAAGAATAGCCGTCATTTCTTACATCACCATCGTTGGAATGGTCATCGCATTCGTAATGAACAATGAAAAGAAACTGGGTTTTGCCAGTTATCATATTCGGCAGTCTTTAGGGCTTTGTGCAACCGGTATTGCGCTAGGCGTAATCGGAATCATTCCCATCTTGGGCTGGATCATTAACATCGTAGGAATTTTTGTCTTGCTCTACATGTGGGTTATGGCGATGATAAACGCCGTCAATGGAAAGGAAAAACCTGCTCCGTTATTGGGAAAATACTATGAAATCTGGTTCAAGGGAATTTGAGAACTACAAAATCAAAAAATAATGAAAACATCAATAATATATGCAATATTTTACCTAGCCCTACTTCTTTTGGGAAGCTGCTCAAAGCTGGAAACAGAAGAAGAGCGTCTTTCTTCACCCGATAAATTGATTTTGTACGCAGCAGATTCAAAGACGGCACAATCCGACCAGAATCAATAGCATTGTAGAATCCATAAAGAACAGAAAAATGAAAAATCGATATATAATTTCAATAATCTTATTTGCCTTTTTGCTTTTTACATCTTGCTCCGTCGAAGACCTGATAAAGGAAGAACCTGACAACACCGAAATCTTGGTTTCGAACTCCCCTTGGAAATTCGAGAGCTTTAAATTGGCCTGGGCCACCAAAACGGAAAAAGATACGATTACCGACCAAGAAATCGAACGAGAAGTTAACGATAGCTACAAAGACCTCGAATTTACCTTTAATGCAGACGGTACGGGCCAAACAACGGCACCTAATGCAGAAGTAGAGTTTCTTGTTTGGGACTGGTTTTTCGATGGAAGCAATAAAATCTGTTTTGGTGCTACATGTGGTGCCGATAGCTTCACTAGTATTCAGCTAAGCGAAAATAGCTTCAGCTTCGATTTGACCGCCGGAGCACCCAGCAATACCGAAGGGGAAAAGATTATTTATTCGGGAAGATATACGCTAAAATAATTTTTGCTCTGCGACAATAGGGATTTACCAAAAAGCAAAATCATGAAAAAAATGGGCCTTCACATAAAATATTTCAGTCCTAGGCCCTTTCAAAGCGTAAAGATTTCAAAACCGCTGATATTATTGCTATTTACTTTTTCGATGACATGCTGTAACGCCCAAGAATCACTTGATAGAAGAAACAATCGTGTCTTTATCGAATCACAGGGTGTTCTACCCGGTAGTTGGGTACTTGGTTACGAGCGTTACGTACATTTTGGCAAATGGGTTCGCTATGGGGTTCGTGGGGGCTTGGGTGCTAGTGGCGGGGGTAAATTCGCTGCGATGATAGGCAACAGTTTGATCGTAGGTAGAAAACTAAACTTTGAATTCGGCGTAAACTATATCGATAATTTTTTCCAATATGGCCTCTTTGCTCCGGGTAATTACCACGATAGCGGACTACAACCGATTATTGGTATCCGAATCCAAAATTTAAAGATACCGATGAATTTTCGCATGTTTTACGAAATACCGAGCGGCGGTATAAACTATATTGCCGGTGGTGGGGTTTCGGTGGGCTATGTTTTTTAGACCCATTTTCACTTCCTTTTTCCACTTTCTTTTTTTCTGCCTGCCTTGTTAACCTTCCTTTTTTGGATACATAAAAAGGAAACAAAACTCGGTATGATGAAAATTTTACTCACGTGTATACTCTTCTTTTTGATGCCTAGTTTGGGCGCACAGTCCCTTGAGAAAACCGTATTTAGTCCTGCTGGCCAACCGACACAAAATTCAGGGATTTCTATCAACTTTACCATAGGCGAGCCTATAGTGGGTCTTATCTCCGATAAAGAAACGATCGGCCAAGGTTTCTGGGCCGGAAAAGGCATTCTCGTCATTCCTTTAAGTATTACCGAAAGCCCATCTCGGATTGTTGTCTATCCAAATCCTGTTGTTGAAGAATTGACCGTATTTACCGGTGATGAGAAGATATTGGGCCTACAGCTCTTTGCCGTAAACGCACAGCGGGTGCTTGTTCAAAAAGTAGACGCCCCGCAATTGGAGCATAAAATCGACATGAGCCATTTGACCAAAGGTGTATATGTACTTCAGCTCTACGTGGGTGGCAACAAGGAACTACAGGAATTCAAAATAATCAAGAACTAGAAATTATGAAAACAAACTACTATAGTCTATTAATTCTGTTTACCCTTCTACTTTGCAGTACCGCAGGCGCACAGATGAAACAGAAAAACTTTATCAATTACCAAGGGGTCGCCCGTGACGCAAACAATGACCTTATGGAACAAGAGGACCTTGAAATGGGGATCGCCCTTAAATTTGGTAGTGCGAATGGCATAGCGGCCTACAGCGAGAGCCATAACGTCACCACCGATGCCAATGGGGTATTTAGCCTTAAGATTGGTAATGGCAATGTGACCACGGGTATTTATGAAGACCTGCCTTGGAGCAGCGGGGCAACCTTCGTTACTATCTCGATAAACGGTAACGAAATTGGCACCACTGAAATGATGGCTGTACCCTACGCCATAACTTCTGGGGATGGTGATAATCAATCGGCGAGCGAAGTACCTTATAGCAATACTACTTCGGGCTTGGAGGCAACGACGACCCAAGCCGCTATCGATGAACTTGCAACTAGTGGTGTCATAGATGCGGATGGCGACCCCAACAATGAGATTCAGATCCTCAGTTTTGACGGGGCAACAAATGAACTGACGCTAACGGATGGCGGCACAGTGACTCTCCCCAGTGGAGGTACAGACGCCGATGCCGACCCTACTAACGAAATCCAGACCTTGATTTTTGACGCAGGTACAAATGAATTGAGCCTTACTGACGGAGGCACGGTGATTATACCAAGTGGCGGAACCGATGCCGATGCAGATCCGACCAACGAGATACAAACGATTAGCTTCGATGCTGCTTCTAACAAAATCAGTCTTACCGATGGCGGCGAGATTACCATCCCTACAGGTGGTGCCGATGCCGATGCCGACCCGGAAAACGAACTACAGACCTTGACTTTTGATGTGAGTACGAACGAGCTCAGTCTGTCAGATGGTAATTCGGTTACGATCCCCAGTGGAGGCACCGATGCGGATAGTGATCCTGAAAATGAATTGCAAGATATCTCATTATCAGGTACTGAATTGAGTATCAGTGATGGTTCTACCGTCGATTTGGCAACTATTGTCGCTCCAACTGGCACTGATAACCAAGAATTAACATTTGATGAAACTACCAAGATACTTGAAATTGAAGATGGCAATACGGTAGATTTGAGCAGCCTTTCGGGTGGGGGTGGAAGTTCATTATGGAATGAAAGTTTCGATAAGATTTTTTATGATAGAGGTCCTGTCGGAATAGGAACGGATAGTCCAGAAAATAATACCGAACTTCATGTTAAGGGGAAAATGTTTATTGAGACGCCCGGGGGTCTTTATCTAGGCCAGCCTAATTTTGGCGGCCAATGGCAAATACGTCAAAGTGATGCAAGTCGAAATGATTTGACATTCTGGTCGAACCAAGAGGATAACGGGCGAACTTATACGGCCCGAGTAACAATGCGCAGAGCGGGTGAATTTCAAGTAGGGCATACAGGAATAAGAGGTAATGGCTGGTTAAATGTATTGAATAGATCATCAGTGTCAAAGCCCCATATTAAAATTCAGGAGATAGAGTCTGATTATGCGAGACTCGAGTTTAAAAATGCAGAAACTGGCTTTTGGCATATCGCCGGAAGAGGCGGGACTTCTGGTGATGTAAGCCGGCTCAACTTTTATCACCATAACGGTACGCGCGGCCTTGATTATATGACCATTGCAGGATCGGGCAACGTGGGTATTGGCACAACTTCTCCAAGCTCCAAACTAGATGTGTCGGGTGATATCAATACGTCTGGTGAAGTGAATCGAACCGCCACTGGTAGTGCGAATATGATTCCGGTTGCCTATGGTACCATTTTTCCCGATGGTAATGTACTTTCAGGTAGCGGAAACTTCAGTTCTAGAAAAATCGGTGCGGGTAGCTATCGTATTGCCGTAACCGGAGAATCGATCAACTCGAGTTATACTATTTTAGTGTCTCGAATTTCGAATGCGCCCGGATTCGTAACCTTTGCTTATTCAAGTCCGGAGTTGGCTGTTCAAACAGCAGAAATTTCAGGAATAAATGCTGACTCTCCATTTACATTCGTGATTTATAAACCCTAAAGACTGTTGTTTATCAATGGGCCTAAAAGCTTTTTGGTACTTGGTAGGCTATGAAGGTAACACTAGGGCTCAAGACCGGTATAATATTTACAGCTCTTCAGTAGGAAAAATTCTTTACTTACATAGCAATGAAAAATGTTTTCGTAAGCGGTGCTTTGACCCACAGTTCTAGTCGATGATTGATAAAAACATCATGCACTTGCCTTATGGCTTTAAAACGTTGATGCAGCTTTCTCCCCAGGCCTACATTTGGAAGAAAGATAGCGATGATGATCAAACTTGCTTTGGCCTTATTGCCCAAGAAGCACAGCAAGTAATAAAGGAAGTGGTACATCGTGGAAGTGATGAAGAACAGATGTTGAGCATTAGTTATTTCGAATTGATTCCTGTCATTCTAAAGGCGATTAAAGAGCAGCAAAAAATCATCGAAGACCAATCAGAGAAAATTGAGGCTTTGGAAAGGCGATTTTTGAAAGAAGAAGACGTGTATGAAAAATAGCTTGAAGTTTAAAACGAAGTTTTTTAAACCAAAAAGTATATTAAAAACATACTTTTTGGTTTAATTTTTTCTGTTCAACTTCGATGTAAATTTTACGTTAAATCATAAGCTGCCACGAGGGTAGTAAACATCAACCACGAACCTACATTTCAACATTACATGTTAAAAACTTTGTGACTGAAATCGTAAAACACCCTTACAGAACCGCTTCTTTTTTTCCATCTTTGTTAACCCAGCACGAGGGAAAAATTTCATCCCAACACACGAATTTTTAAAAATATTCGATTATGTCCACAGCCTTAGAGCCTATTTTGGAAGAGAATGACGACCGCTTTGTAATTTTCCCTATCAAACATCATGACCTGTGGGAATGGTACAAAAAATGTGAGGCCTGTTTTTGGACTGCGGAAGAAATTGACCTTAGTGAAGATACCAATGATTGGAACAATAAGTTGAGTGACGACGAGCGCTACTTTATTAAACATATCTTGGCATTTTTTGCCGCTTCCGACGGTATCGTAAATGAAAACCTTGCAGAGAATTTTGTAAGTGAAGTACAGTATGCCGAGGCAAAGTTTTTCTATGGTTTTCAGATTATGATGGAGAATATTCACTCTGAAACCTACTCGCTTCTGATCGATACGTACGTCAAAGATGAAAAAGAGAAAAATGTACTTTTTAAGGCCATTGAAAACTTTCCCGCTATCAAGAAAAAAGCAGATTGGGCATTGGCATGGATAGAATCTCCGAGTTTTGCCGAACGCTTGATCGCCTTCGCAGCTGTTGAGGGTATTTTCTTCTCGGGCGCTTTCTGCTCCATCTTTTGGTTAAAGAAAAGAGGCCTGATGCCAGGTTTGACTTTCTCCAACGAACTTATTTCAAGAGATGAAGGTATGCACTGTGATTATGCAGTACACCTTCATAACAAGCATTTGATCAACAAAGTGCCTAAAGAAAGAATCACACAGATTTTGACCGACGCTCTAGATATCGAACGTGAGTTTATTACCGAATCGCTTCCCGCAAGTCTGATCGGTATGAACTCGAAGTTGATGACCCAATATTTAGAATTCGTAACCGACCGGCTTTTAGTAGAGCTAGAGTGCGATAAAGTGTACAATACGACCAATCCATTTGATTTTATGGATATGATTTCCCTGCAAGGGAAAACCAATTTCTTCGAGAAGCGCGTTTCCGAATACCAGAAAGCGGGCGTCTTGAATAAAGAAAAAGACGAAGACGCACAGAAAATCAGCTTCGACGCAGACTTCTAGGGATTTACGATTTAGGATATACGAAGTACGAGTTCTATTTTGGAGTTTGGGAATTTTGAGTAGGAATACAAGATTTTGTTTGGAAAAAATCTATGCGGCAATCCTATCTTAAATGAGAGAGCAACTGAAAATCAGGAAGCAAAAATTTGCTATTGATTGTTGGCGATTATGTGCAAGGTTTCCGAAGACAAGGGAGTATGATGCATTTTGTAGGCAGTTAATTAGATGCTCTGCATCAGTTGGAGCAAATTATAGAGCGGCCTGTAGAGCTAAATCCGATGCTGATTTTTTGAATAAGTTGAAAATTGTCGAGGAAGAAGCGGATGAAAGCATGTATTTTTTAGAAATATTTCTAATTGTTACCGAAAAGGAGCAACAAGAAATCAGAAGACTATTGAAAGAAGCTAATGAACTGCTGTCGATTACTGTAGCTTCAATAAATACCATGCGAAAGAAAATAGCAAAAAATAAAAATAAAGGTAATACCGATTAAACTAACCAAGAATAGCGAAAACCTGAATAATACAAACTCATACAATCATATCTCAATATAAACCAACTAAATTAACCCCCTTTAGAATTACGAAAAACAGAAATTGAATTTAATTATCAAAATCCAATAATCGTAAATCTAAAATCTAAAATCGTATATCAAAATTATGTATGTAGTAAAAAGAGACGGAAGAAAAGAAGTGGTCATGTTCGACAAGATTACGGCACGTATCAGAAAGCTGTGCTACGGTCTTAATGGCCTTGTGGACCCCTTAAAAGTGGCAATGCGTGTCATAGAAGGGCTTTATGACGGCGTAACTACATCAGAACTTGATAATCTGGCGGCCGAGATCGCGGCAACCATGACGACCACCCATCCCGACTACGCAAAGCTAGCAGCGCGTATTTCCGTTTCCAACCTGCATAAAAACACGAAGAAATCGTTTTCGGAAACGATGAAAGATCTTTACGAGTACGTGAATCCACGTACGAACAAGAAGGCACCTTTATTGTCAGACGAAGTGTATAAGGTAATTTCTGAAAATGCCGAAAAACTCGATTCGACAATTATTTATAATCGTGATTTCGGTTATGATTACTTCGGATTCAAAACCTTGGAACGTTCCTATCTCTTGAAATTGAACGGACAGATTGCCGAACGACCACAGCATATGTTGATGCGGGTTTCCGTAGGCATACATTTAGATGATTTGGATTCCGCCATCGAGACTTACGAATTGATGTCCAAAAAATTCTTCACCCATGCTACGCCAACCTTGTTCAACTCGGGTACGCCAAAACCACAGATGTCGTCGTGCTTCCTGTTGGCGATGAAAGACGATAGTATCGATGGTATTTATGATACGTTGAAGCAAACCGCTAAGATTTCGCAGTCTGCTGGTGGAATAGGGTTGTCTATCCACAATATTCGTGCTACAGGATCTTATATTGCCGGTACGAACGGAACTTCCAACGGAATCGTACCCATGTTACAAGTTTTTAACGATACGGCGCGATATGTAGATCAGGGCGGTGGAAAGCGAAAAGGTAGTTTTGCCATCTATATGGAACCATGGCATGCCGACATCTATGAGTTCCTCGATTTGAAAAAGAACTACGGAAAGGAAGAGATGCGTGCTCGCGATTTGTTTTATGCCATGTGGATTTCCGATTTGTTCATGAAAAGGGTGGAAGCCAATGAAGAGTGGACGTTGATGTGCCCTAACGAATGCCCGGGACTGTTCACTAACCATAGTGAGGAATTCGAAAAACTATACACGAAATACGAAGCCGAAGGCAAAGGAAGAAAGACCGTAAAGGCAAGGGAACTTTGGGAAAAGATTCTCGAATCGCAAATCGAGACCGGTACACCCTACATGCTTTATAAGGATGCTGCCAACCGCAAAAGCAACCAAAAGAATCTGGGTACCATTCGTTCTTCGAATCTCTGTACCGAGATTTTGGAATATACCTCTCCCGATGAGGTAGCCGTCTGTAATCTAGCTTCCATTGCTTTACCGATGTTCGTCAAGAACGGTGCCTTTGACCACAAAGAATTATTCAGGGTGACCAAACGGGTGACCAAAAACCTGAACCGGGTTATCGATAGAAACTACTATCCGGTACCTGAGGCAGAGAACTCAAACATGCGTCATAGACCGATCGGTCTGGGCGTGCAGGGTCTGGCCGATACGTTTATCATGTTGCGTCTGCCCTTTACCAGTGACGAGGCAAAAAAATTGAATCAAGAAATTTTCGAGACCCTTTATTTTGCAGCGGTTACCGCTTCTATGGAAGCGGCAAAAGCCGAAGGTGCTTATTCTTCTTATGAAGGCTCGCCGATTTCGGAAGGCGATTTTCAGCATAACCTCTGGGGAATCAAAGACGAGGAGCTTTCCGGAAGATGGGACTGGGGCAAACTACGCAAGCAAGTGAAAAAGAACGGGGTTCGCAACTCGCTATTGGTAGCACCGATGCCGACCGCTTCCACATCACAGATACTCGGCAATAATGAATGCTTCGAGCCTTACACTTCCAATATCTATACAAGACGGGTGCTTTCGGGGGAGTTTATCGTGGTGAACAAGCATCTTTTGGAAGACTTGGTCAAATTGGGCCTTTGGAACGAGAACATGAAACAAGAACTGATGCGCGCTAATGGTTCCATTCAGCATATCGAGACCATCCCGCAAGATATTAGGGATCTCTATAAAACGGTATGGGAGCTTAGTATGAAAGATATCATCGATATGAGCCGTCATCGTGGCTATTTTATCGATCAGAGCCAATCGTTGAACCTTTTCATGGAAAATGCGAACTATGCAAAGTTGACATCAATGCATTTCTATGCGTGGAAAAGCGGTCTGAAAACGGGTATGTATTACCTACGTACCAAAGCAGCCGTAGACGCCATCAAGTTCACGTTGGACAATAGTAAGAAAAAGGCGGCCCCTGTGAGTGTTGCTGCCGAAGCGGAAGCCGAAGCAACAACCCCGCCTGTCGAAGCTGCCGTTGCAATGGAGGTTAAGGCCACAACGGCTGCCCCGCAACAGGAATTGGATATACAACCCATGAGTGCTGCCGAAATGAAGGAAATGATTGCACGCGCCAAAGAAGGTCAGGCGGATGACGATTGCCTAATGTGCGGATCGTAAATTAAATTGCCTTTACTGTCATTCCCGCGAACCTGCCTGTCGGCAGACAGGGGCGAGAATCTCTTGAAAAAAACCAAAGGCCCCAGCAAATTTGCTGGGGCCTTTGGTTTTTGAAATTGTTGAACTCATTTGCTTAAAATGAGAATACGGCATGCCGACATTAAGAATTCCAAACAAAATATTTGTTGGCAGTTGGTATAATGAAGTTTTAAAAAAGAAGTTTAGATGGAAAAAGTTCTCAAAAAATTGAAATCCGAAGGTGTATCTCCAAATAACTTTATTTTTCCATATATGGCCTAACCACCGCAGAGAAAAGAAATGCAGCGATATATATAATCAGTATAATAACGTATTTGTCCATTGCCCCAAGATAGTTTGTATACTATATACGTAGTAAAAGTGTTGTAAAGATTACATTAAGTAACTAAAAAATAAGGTTTTTTGCAAAAATTTTAGAAAAAGTTGCATTTTACCCCTCTTTTTCGGCTGCGGAAGTTCTAGAGGGTGTTGCCCATATACGATAATAGAAGTCAAAACAGATTCTAGGGATAATATATACGTCAAGATATGACTATATTCTGTACTTAGTCAAAGTGTCTTCGGTTGCTTCTGTTTGAAATAGTAACGAAAGCTTACTTTCGAAATTAAAAAAAGTGCGACGTAGGCGATAAGTAGGTAGATGTATGGGGTCATAAAGGAATAACGACCTATTTGAGGCATATCTTGCCTTTGTAGTATGTAGTATGTCGAAAAGTGTCAAAATTTTCGATGAAGTGCACGAACTTGGTCGAAACCATTTACATTAATGTCTTTCAGAATTTTCCTTCTGACAAAAACCGACTTCTTTTTATATATTTAAAGGATAAACAATTATGAGTTCTATGAAGCAGAGAAAATTTACCCTCGAAGAAAATGAAATCCCTGAAAATTGGTACAATATTGTGGCTGATATGCCCAACAAGCCTTTACCGCCATTGCATCCCGGTACTTTAGAACCGATTGGCCCTGATGCTCTGGCACCCCTATTTCCGATGGAATTGATTGAACAGGAAGTAAGTACGGACAAGTGGATCAGCATTCCCGATGAGGTACGAAATATTTATTCGTTGTGGAGACCGACTCCGCTGTATCGGGCCTACGGTTTAGAGAAAGCCCTTAATACTCCCGCCAAGATATATTATAAATATGAAGGTGTGAGTCCTTCAGGTTCGCACAAACCAAACACCGCTGTTCCGCAGGCGTATTATAGTAAGCAAGAAGGTGTTAAAAAAATTACTACAGAAACGGGTGCAGGTCAGTGGGGGAGTGCGCTTAGTTTTGCATGCCAGCATTTCGGTATTGATTGCGATGTCTATATGGTGAAACTTTCGTACCATCACAAGCCCTATCGCAAATCGATGATGAACGCTTGGGGCGCCAATGTATTCGCTTCACCTACCGATTTGACCGAAGCGGGCCGAAAGATTTTGGCTGCGGACCCCGATAGTCCTGGTTCCTTGGGGATAGCAATTTCCGAGGCAGTAGAAATGGCCGCCCAACGCGAGGATACTAAATATGCATTGGGCAGTGTTCTAAATCATGTAAAGCTACATCAAACGGTAATCGGCCAAGAAGCTATCAAACAAATGGAAAAGGCTGGTGACATGCCCGATATTGTAATCGCACCCTTTGGTGGGGGCTCGAATTTTGCGGGTTTAGCTTTTCCTTTTTTACGTTTGAATATGGATGAAGGCAAGAGTATTCGATGTATCGCTAGTGAACCCACCTCATGCCCGAAACTGACCCGTGGTGTATTCCGTTATGATTTTGGAGATACGGGCGGAATGACCCCGTTGTTACCCATGTACACACTTGGGCATGATTTCGTGCCCGCGCCCATACATGCGGGAGGATTGCGGTACCATGGTGCAGGTGTCATCGTCAGCCAACTTTTGAAGGATAAATTAATAGAGGCGGTCGCCCATGACAACCTTGAAGTTTTCGATGCAGGCGTACTTTTTGCCAAGACCGAGGGAATCATACCCGCACCGGAAGCTACCCATGGCATAGCTACTGTGATTGCCGAGGCTAACAAATGCAAGGAAGAAGGTGTTTCCAAAACGATTCTCTTCAATTTATGCGGACATGGCAATTTCGACATGAAGGCCTACGATGACTATTTTGCAGGAAAAATTGTAAAGCACGAACTCTCACAAGAAGAAATCAACGCTTCGATTGCAAGATTGAACACGCCTGAGATACCCTAACAAGAATGTTCCGGTAAATGTATAGCTGAAAGTGATTTTAGAAAAATGGTGTTTGGTCATTCCGTTTATAGCCAAACCCTTTGGTCCGTTTCTACACGGTTTTTGATCATGGCTTCCCACGCAGCTGGGTCTTTGGGTATTTCGTATTCCCGGCCTGTAGAGGCGTAGTCACATAGTTCGACGGTGTCACCCAATTTGTTCGTGGCCGTGAAATGCATCCAGATTTTATCGTTTTGTTCCGGTTTAGAGATGGGTGCTATTTGTAGTCCGTCAAAAGCGAAAGCTGTGTCCAAGCTGCTTTTTGATTCCAAATGACTACTTCTGGCCAAGACGACAGGTCCCCAAATAATGGCCTTAAAGTTCTTCTCTTCAGGAATCTCAATAACACGCTGCCCAACTTCCATATTGATATTTATGGTATCCCCCTTTTTCCAAGTTCTTGTGACTTTCAAACTGTTTCCTTCGAATTTCCCCATTTCTTCCTCATTTACGGAAACTGAAAAACTTTGGCACCAGTCGGGTTTTCGAAAGGAAAGGGTTCCGTCAAACGATTTTTCCGTATCAAGGGCCATTTTGATTTCGCCCGTTTTTGGGTAGTCAGTTTCAACTTTTAGGCCTACCGTATTTCCATCCGATAAACTATTCGAGTAATCGCCGGGAATATAAAGATTTACTAAAAGTTCATTTTGGTCTTTGGTACTCATTATGGCGACTTCGCCAAGTTGTAACATTCCCCTGGGCACGTTTGCAACACAGCATTGGTGGTACTTTGTAAATGCATGTAGCGGCGATACTAAATGTGGCTCATTAAGGCCCAATCTACGAACGCCCCAGTTGCCTTCTAGATTAAAGGAACCTAACAGTACATTATAGGTAAGCCGTTCTATTTCGTTGGCATAGGCTTGCTCTCCCGTAAGGGCCAAGAGTTTGGCCGAAAGGCGTTCCCAATATACGACGTCACAAGGTTCGTTCAACCCCTCGGGTTTAAGGGATGCCCCGACCAATTTATCGTGGTACCCGATACCGCCGGTAATTACCCTTTCGTTTTCTTGAATGGCGGTGTATATATTTTTCGATGCTTTAATATAGTCTTCATTACCGGTTACTTGGTAGAGGTCTATTAACCCTTCAACACAGGAAATAAACTCATATGCCTTCGTCCATTTTCCTTTTTCTGGAAACCATTGGTGTACCGGCGCCCCCGTGAGCCCTTTTTGTACAATATATGGAGGATTATCGGCTACCGAATGCCAGTTTTCGACAATGTACTCGGCATAGTCGACGTATTTTTTTCCTTTGTATTCAAATAAAGTTTGACCAAAGGGGTGAGAATGGACGAACTGGGTAGCCCGTAGAAATTACCTGTATCTACCATAGAAACTTTATCCGGCCCAACTTCGGTCATCAGATGCTCCATCATGCCTTGTGCGGCCTCTAGAATTTCAGGATTTTGTAATAACTCATAGGTTTCTACGAGCCCCCAAAGTGCATATTTTCGGTTCCAAACGTTCCAAACGTCTCCTTCTATGAAAGCGGAATTCGTATAACTGCAGATATACCATTTTCATCTTGTGTGGCGAGAAGTCTATCTGTTTCTTTTTTTATAGTGGCCTTTATACGGTCATCCCCGGAATAACGATATGCTGCTACTGCAGAAAGTATCCATTTGCCCCAGAATTCTCCTTACCAGAGGCCCCTGCCTTCATGGAACTGGTCGTCCATACGTATTTCAAATGCCTTGGTCGCCTCGGGAACGATTTCATTGGCCGCAAAATCTGAAGCGATGCGTTTTTCGACGACCCTGGCCAACTCCTTGCCGACGGCACCTTTCATGTTCACATCTTCTAAATTGGCATAAGCGTACTTATCTGAAACGGCCAAGGAATTATGCAGTTCTTCATTATTTACATGACTCTCTGCATCTTTGTTTTGCTCCTTACAGCCTATTAGAAATAGGGTTAGAAACGTGAGGACGTAGCTTAGATTGTTTTTGATGTGCATAAGATTTCAGTTTGCTTCATTTCTCCAATGATTTTTTTTGGATAAAAATCTTCCGATTGGTAATTGTTTTCAGAAGTTCGATTATCGTATTTATACGAAGCCAATTTCGGCCATTAAAAAGCAGCTAGTTTGAGTAGCTGCTTTTTAATATTGATGTCATTGTGGTTTACATAAAACTATCGACTTGTTTGTAGGCATCGATAACAGCCTGCTCACCTTCCTTACCTTCTCCAGAATTACCATGTTCCATACCACACACACCTTCGAATCCTTTTTCATGAATCCACTTGAAAACGTTCTTATAATTGATTTCGCCCGTAGTGGGTTCTTTCCGCCCAGGGTTATCACCGATTTGAATATAGGCGATTTCATCCCAAGTAAGGCCCATATTATGAATAAGATGCCCTTCGGTTTTTTGAAGATGGTAGATGTCGTACAATATTTTACAGGAAGGGCTATCGACACCCTTACAGATCATATAGGTCTGATCGGAGTTTTGCAAATAGAGGTCAGGAGAATCGGAAAGCGGTTCAAGTACCATAACCAGACCGTGTGGTTCCAGAATTTCGGCTCCCCTTTTCAAGGCTTCAATTACGTTGGCGTCTTGCACCCCTATTGGCAGGTTTCTCTCAAACCCACCGGGAACAACGGTCATCCACTTTGCGTTCACTCTTTTGGCGACCTCGACGGCCCGCTTACAGCCATCTAGAAAAATATCAATATATTCCTGTTTTCCGGCGGCCAAGGTATTGGCCATATTCCCGCCTTTATCGACTACAAAAACACCCATGGTCATACCCCTTTTGGCCAAGGTCTCGCCCATTTTGGTCTGTAAACTTACATCGCGCTTCATCATGCCGTTGTCCTCAAACGCAGTGAAGCCCTGATCAGCCATAAAATTGATCTGGTCAATGGGGTCTTCCCCGGCCATACCTTTGAACATGCCCAAATGCGGGGCATATTTTAGATTGAATTCATGAGGCTCAGTAGCCGCGTGCATGGGGTTTTTGGCATATGCGAACGCGCTTCCCATAGAAATTGCACCCCCTGTAAGTGCTGTTTTTTGTATAAAGTTTCTTCTTTTCATATTGATAGTGTATTGGATATTTAGGTTTTTAAACATCTATTTCCTGCAAGTAGTAAATTCAAGAAACAGCAATAACAGAAAGCTCGTAAGAAGTAAAAGAGTTAAGGGTTACGGTATTCTTCGCCCTTAACTCTTTTATTCGTTAAACGATTTACTTCAACTTATAATGACCAAGCCTTTCCACCGGTCAGTTCATTGAGGTCGCCACAGCCGATATATTCACCGGGTACCGGCAAATACTCAAGCACTTCTTCGCCAACGTATTCAGAGGTCTTGTACCCCCAAACCGTCATACCTCTTAGATTGTTCGCAAACGCAAAACGCGAAATACCCTCATCTAAAAGCGGTTGTTTGCCTTCGGCAACGGCTTCATTGTATTGCTGAATGGCCTCGAAATTTTTGACTTCGTCTTCTTTGGTCACCTTTAGGGCCGCTGCAAGAACTGGTTCGAGTTCTTCGGCTATTAGATCGCCCGCTTTTTCCTTCCCGGAATCTTTTAGGGCTTTCTCCAAGAACCGGCCCATTGACATTTTCACAAAATCTTGCTGCTCTTTTTCCATTACCTGATCTGCAAAACGATCGATAAAAAGATGTACTTGGGTTTCCGATGCGGAAGGGGTATCTGTTTTTGGCAAGATGATATCGACCAATCGGGTAAGTGCCGCGCCTTCATCCTTACTGAAAAAATCAGGGGTCCATTCGAGAACGGTTTCCGTTTTACAGCTTTGTACGATGCTGATTAAGGTCGGGGTGGCCACGGTGTAGCCTAGGGCCACGCCCATATTTTTAAGTGCTTTTCTTCTATCCATTATATATTTCCTTTTTTAAGTTCTTTGACCGCATGGTCTGCTGCTCTTGCGGTAAATGCCATATAGGTCAACGACGGGTTGACGCAAGCGGCAGAGGTCATAAAAGCCCCGTCGGTTACATAGACGTTCGGTACGTCGTGCAATTGATTGTTTCCGTTGAGTACCGAGGTTTTTCTGTTTCGTCCCATACGGGCCGTACCCATTTCATGAATACCTAGGCCAAGGCCCGTTGGTCCGTCATGACCTTTTACATCTTTAAAACCTGCCTTTTCCAACATTTCTACAGCAGATTGTTGCATGTCTTTGCGCATGTTAAACTCGTTCTCCTGTAAATCGGCGTCGAAGGTTACCGTTGGAAGTCCCCAACCGTCTAATTTATCGTAGTCCAAGGTCATCCGGTTGTCTTCGTAAGGCAAAACTTCACCGAAACCTCCGATACCCATTCTCCAACCTCCCGGTTTTAGGATAGCATCTTTAAGGTTTTTTCCATAGGATAGTTCAGCTACCGTATCTTCCCAATCACCTCTGCTAGCCCCGCCTTGATAGCCGAAACCGCGTTTATAGTCTTTTCTGTCGGAAGCACCCCCAAGGTTCCTAAACCTTGGAATGTAAACTCCATTGGGTCGTCTGCCTTTATAATATTTGTCTTCAAAACCATCGAATTTACCGGAAGCTCCGACACCAAGATGGTGGTCCATGATATTACGGCCCAGTTGATCTGAATCGTTGCCCATT
>ENA-ORXU01001333-ORXU01001333.1-marine-metagenome-genome-assembly--contig:-NODE-1333-length-21202-cov-3.477349_pt1 | contig 21202 bp, 23 predicted proteins | sample MGYA00237869_ERZ511484 | MGnify/ENA metagenome assembly ERZ511484
AATTTCGCCAAGTATCTACAAAAAAATCAAATTATTGTCAATAAAGTGTTTCAAAACATTACAATGTCAATCAATGGCTAGAATAGATTTTTTCATTGATAAGAAAAGTAAGATTTACTTTAATGAAATTAATACAACCCCAGCATTCAGTGAAAAAAGTATATATCCAAAATTAATGGAAACTAACGGAATCTCGCAATTAAGACTGATTGAATTGCTAATAAATCAAGCATGCGAGGAATAGATTCAGATAATCACTCCAAAAATAGAAGTGCTGTATTTGAAATTTCTGCATTTTTATATTCCTTATGTTTTTTCTTATGCTTCTTATTATGCCAATCGAAAACTTCGCCTTTATATTTTGAGTGATTTAATCTGGCAATGTGATTAAGCCCAGATTCATCAGAAGAAGGCTGTATATCTAAGGTCAACCAATCTTTATTTGTACTGTAATAGACATAGGAGTCTAGTCTTACATAATCAAAAGATTTAGGCACAAAGACCATTCTTTCGGTTTGCAGTTTTTCTCCGGGTTCAAGCCACCAATAATCCCTATAATCAAAAATTTTCCCACAGAAAGCAACAATTTTTTTTTTAATTTTGACGTGTCTCGGAATCAGGGCAAAAGTACCGCTCTGAATACTTGTTTCAGTTAAATTTTTATAGTCTTCTGAATCTAATTCGATTTTTTTCATTTTTACTCCGAAAACATTAATATAATCAGCAAGGATATACATTTTAGTTTTACTTTTATTGATAATATCCACACTAATTTTAATAGTACTTAGATCATCTTTCTCACCCAATTTTTTCATTTTGCTTTTAATAATTAAATGGCTAGTTTCATGTTTTTTTCTAAGTTTATCTTTGTAGCTAAATTTATAAAAACCCCAAATAACTGCAATGAGGCCAGCTACAAGTGGCCATAACCTTAGTATTTCCATAGATTATTAATGTTTTAGTTTGTAATTCTGTCAAATTTTGTGTGAAATATAATGAGTACTCTTGACATTGGTCTTTTTTAAAGGAAAAAAGTTAGATTTAACTTTTTCAGTAAATTAAATTAATATTTTCGAATGTTCTATAGCTCCAATTTTTTAAGAAATCCACGAATTGTAAAATCAAAATGTATTAACGTCTAAATTTTAGGTTTTAGACTTAGAATCTTGATTTCAATAGATGATGCGGATTAATAACGCTTTAGGGTTTTAACAATCACCCAGAACGTATAGAATAATGTTCGATGTAATCATAATCGGTGGCGGTGCAGCAGGGTTTTATACTGCAATTCATGTTGCCGAAACCCGACCTGAATTTAAGGTTGCCATTTTGGAGCGGGGCAAGCAAGTTTTGTCCAAAGTGAAAGTATCCGGAGGAGGAAGATGTAATGTCACGCACGCCGAATTCGATCCGCGTAGTTTAGTGAAAAATTATCCTCGAGGCGAAAAAGAACTTTTAGGTCCCTTTCACAGCCACAGTACCGGTGATACTATGGCTTTTTTTGAAGAAAGGGGCATCCCTCTCAAAATCGAAGCTGACGGCCGCATCTTTCCTGTTAGTAATTCTTCCCAGACTATTATCGATTGTTTTTTGAACGAGGCCGACCGTTTGGGGATTCAGGTATTTAGGCACAGTGCCGTTACCGATATTCGCAAACGTAAGGGTTCAACGCATAGCGTCTCGGACTCCGATTCTGAAGAAAAAAAAACGGTATGGGAAGTAGAATCCATAAAAGCGACCTATCAGGCAAAAAAGATCGTAGTCGCTACGGGAAGCAATCCGAAAATATGGAACATCCTGAAGAAATTGGGACATAATCTCGAACCTGCGGTACCCTCCTTGTTCACCTTTAATTGTAAGGACAAACGTATTTCGGGAATACCTGGAATAAGTACCAACGCGATAGTCGAAGTGCTTCAAGAGAATAAATTCAATCCGAAGATTACAATACAATTAAAAAGTCAAGTTGCTGATAAGCCGCTGATGACCTCGGAAGGTTCGTTGCTGATAACCCATTGGGGCTTGAGCGGCCCGGCCGTTTTGAAGTTATCGGCTTGGGGAGCTAAATTATTGCATCAAATGGGCTATCAATTTAAAGTAAGGGTCAATTGGCTGCCCGAGTATAGTTTCGAGGGCATTTTGGCTCTCTTAATTGAAATTAAGCATGTTGAAACTAAGAAGACCGTGCTGCGGACGAAGGCTGTGGATGTACCCCGGCGTTTATGGACAAATCTTGTGCGCGCATCCGGTATTAAGGCGACCGATAAATGGGGGGATATTGCAAAGAGACAACTTCAAGAATTAGCATTTCAATTGACTAGGTGTGAACTTCAAATAAAGGGCAAAAGTACTTTTAAGGAAGAATTTGTGACCGCCGGTGGTGTTAATTTAAAGGAAATCAACTTTAAGACTTTTGAAAGCAAGAAACTCAAAAACATGTACTTTGCTGGTGAGGTTATCGATGTCGATGCAATAACCGGGGGATTCAATTTTCAAAACGCCTGGACGGGAGGGCACATTGCTGCGCAGGCAATCACAGAAAAGTAGTCAGTAGCAGTCGGCAGTAATAAACAAACAAATTTTAGTGAAATGGAGACCTATATCGCTTTGTTACGCGGTATCAATGTTAGCGGCCAGAAAAAGATGCCAATGGCCGATTTGCGCAACATGCTCGATACTTTAGAATTTCAAAAGGTAAAGACCTACATTCAAAGTGGCAATATCGTTTTTGATTCCACTGAAAATGATATAGATGTTCTGGAGGAAAAAATCAGGTCGCGTATACAAAGCACTTTCGGGTTCGATGTGCCCGTGCTGGTAAAATCCAAGAAAGAATTTGAGCGTATTCTACAGCAAAACCCCTATACGGATCCCGAAGCTATCGAGAAAAAACAGGTCTATTTTGTGCTATTGAAAAAAGCCCCGGAAATGCAATTGGCAGAAGTATTTAATGCCGAGAGTTACGAAAATGAAGTGTTTTTTATCACCGAGGCCTGCGTTTATCTATGTTGCAAAGCGGGTTATGGTAAGGCCAAGCTCGATAATAACCGTATCGAACGCAAACTAAAAGTCGAAGCGACGACCCGTAATTTTCGAACCATGGTAAAGTTATTGGAAATGGCCACGAAGTAATCGGCAGGCAGTTGTAGTGGGCAGTTGAAATTTCAAAACAAAATAGATATACCTACTCAGAATATCTCGCTTTTTCTTTAATTTCAGCACCGAGCACCGAGCACCGAGCACCGAGCACCGAGCACCGAGCACCGAGCCTAATTCAACTCCCAAATCTTATAATTGAGGAACGTCGCAAAGCATACCCATATCAAATAGGGTAGTAGTAAGAGGGCTGCAGTCTTGCTGACTACATTGAACCATCGAATTGTAAGCCCTAGTAAAATCAAAAGACAAACGATTACGATCAGTGCCCAAAAGGGTTCTTTGAAACCAAAAAAAACAATGCTCCAGGCAGCGTTGAATAACAATTGAAATCCAAAATGGTATAGGGCCGTCTTCACCCATAGATGATGTAATCCTTTGGCCCAAACGATACCTGCCGAGATGCCCATTAAAATATAGAGCGTAATCCAAATCGGAGCAAAAATCCAGTTGGGCGGGTTGAAGCTAGGTTTGTTCAGGGTAAGGTACCAGTCATTCACTGAGCTTTGTGTAGCGAAACCTGCAACTAAGCAGATGGCAAGACAGACGCCCACCGCATTCAAAATATAGGATACTCGTTTTTTCAATTTGGCCGGTACATTTCCCCTAAAATAGTGATTTATTCCATTGTCGACCATCCTAATCCACGAAAAACTATCTTTGTCAAAATTTGTTTTCGATGACCGATCAAGATTTTATTCCTACCGAATATGAACAGGAAAATATAAAAGGCAAAACCACTTGGAAAGCTCCCAGCAATATTGCTTTGGTCAAATATTGGGGAAAAAAAGCAAACCAGATACCGGCGAATCCGTCCATCAGTTTTACGTTGGATACCTGCGCCACCACAACATCGGTCAGTTACACGAAAATTGATAACCCCCAATCTAATTTTTCTTTCGAACTGCTTTTCGAAGGAAAACCGAAAGAAGATTTCAAGCCCAAGATCACTACTTTTCTTGAACGTATCGAGAAGTATCTTCCTTTTTTGAAGTCGTATCATTTTAAGATAGAGACATCAAATTCATTTCCCCACAGTAGTGGTATCGCCTCCTCGGCCAGCGGTATGTCTGCCTTGGCACTTTGTCTTATGGATATCGAAAGAGAATTCCACCCTGAAATGACCGATAGTTTTTTTAAGAGAAAGGCATCTTTTTTGGCCCGGCTAGGTTCGGGCAGCGCATGTCGCAGTATCGAAGGTGCGCTGATACAGTGGGGCCATCATGAAGATATTCAAGAAAGTTCAGATCTGTACGGAATCAAATATCCTTTCAAAGCACACGAGGTATTCGAAAACTATCAAGATACCATTCTTTTGGTCGATAAAGGAACAAAACAGGTGAGCAGTACCGTGGGGCACGATCTGATGTTCGGCCATCCGTTCGCGAAACAACGTTTTATCCAAGCTCATGAAAACCTTTCAGAACTTAAAGCGGTTTTTGAAGAAGGAAATTTAGACCGGTTCATCAAAATTGTCGAAAGCGAGGCATTGACATTGCATGCGATGATGATGACGAGCCATCCGTACTTTATTTTGATGAAACCGAACACTTTGAAAATTCTCAATAAAATATGGGCATTTCGTGAAAGGTCGAAAAGCCATGTATGTTTTACCTTGGATGCCGGTGCCAATGTGCACGTGCTCTATCCTGAAAGCGAAAAAGAAAAGGTGTCTGAATTTATCGAAGAAGAACTTCTACAGCATTGCGAAAACGGACAATACATTCAAGATTGCTTAGGTCTTGGGGCAATAAAATACTGATATCTAAGTTGCATATCTTGAGCTGAATTTTCTTTTGCTATGGCCCGATAACAATTTTTTGTAGCTTAATCGAAAAACAACCGTAATTGACCGCAGTACAGACCCAATAGTCGTTTTTTCAAATCAAAAATTCGTATATTTGTTTTGCGATACAATGCATTTATCAGATGAAAGGACCCCTATTTTATTCCAAGATTCTTCTTTTTGGAGAATACGGAATCATCAAAGATTCAAAAGGACTTTCTATTCCCTACAATTTTTTTAAAGGTGCCTTAAAGACCGATGAAAACCCTTCTGATACGGCAAAAAGATCCAATCAAAATTTACGCGAATTCGTCGGGTATCTAGAGATTGTAGAAAAGAACAGCCCTAAACTGGTTTCTTTCGATTTTGACTCCTTGAAGGCCGATGTTGCATCGGGAATGTATTTTGACAGTTCCATACCGCAAGGTTATGGCGTTGGAAGTAGCGGTGCTCTGGTCGCAGCTATTTATGATAAATACGCTTATGATAAAGTGACCGTATTGGAAAATCTTACCCGCGAAAAATTATTAAAATTGAAAAAAGTTTTCGGTAAAATGGAATCTTTTTTCCATGGAAAATCCTCGGGCTTGGATCCCTTGAACAGCTATTTGAGCCTTCCGATACTAATAAATTCCAAAGACAATATTGAATCTACAAGCATACCGACCCAAAACACTGAAGGCAAAGGAGCCGTTTTTTTGCTAGATAGCGGGTCGACCGGGGAGACCGCACCTATGGTGCAACTATTTATGGAAAAAATGAAACAGGAAGGCTTTCGAAACATGCTGAAGAACCAGTTTATCAAACATACCGATGCCTGCGTCGAAGATTTTGTAAACGGAGATGTGAAATCGCTCTTTGGAAACTTAAAGCAACTATCGCACGTGGTGCTTGATAATTTTAAGCCGATGATTCCTGCGAAATTCCATAAACTTTGGAAAAAAGGTATCGAAACCAATGATTATTATCTTAAACTCTGTGGTTCTGGTGGGGGTGGTTATATTTTAGGTTTTACCCAAGACTTTGAAAAGGCCAAAAAGTCCTTAAACGGCTATTCTTTAGAGGTCGTTTATAATTTCTAGCTTTAATTTAGGGCTACTACAACTCTTTACGACATGTTGAGCAGAAAAAATAGACTCTTGCTTCTAAAGTTATTGAGTCTGTTTTCAGTTGTGCGCGGTTATAATATATTAATGATTGCCTTGGCACAGTACCTGGCGGCAATCTATATACTTTCTCCCGAACTTCCTTTGCGCGAAGTAGTCTTTGACCTGAACCTATTCCTTATCGTAGTTTCTTCGGCCTTAGTGATTGCCAGCGGTTATATTATCAACAATTTTTACGATGCCGAGAAAGACTTGATAAACAAACCGCGAAAGAGCATGTTAGATCGTTTGGTAAGTCAGCGTTTTAAGCTGACCACTTATTTTGTGCTAAATTTTTTGGCGGTTTTTGCAGCTAGTTATGTTTCGTTCAAGGCGGTATTTTTCTTTTCTGCCTATATATTCGGTATTTGGTTCTATTCGCATAAACTGAAAAAAATACCTTTCTTGGGTAATTTCGTTTCTGCAACCTTGGCCATTGCTCCCTTTTTTGCCGTGTTCGTTTATTACAAAAATTTCGAAACGGTAATTTTTGTCCATGCTATTTTTCTTTTCCTTTTGATTTTGGCCCGGGAGATGATCAAAGATTTGGAGAATATTGCCGGAGACATAGCCCAGAACTACAAGACCGTGCCTATATTGTATGGTCTGCGATTTTCCAAAGCATGTATTAGCGCCTTGGTATTTTTGACCTTGATACCTGCCTTGCTTCTGATCAATTATTTTGATGTGGGTTATATGTACATTTACTTTTTAGGGTGTATCGTATTCCTGATACTGTTCATGATGATGCTTTGGAAGTCAAAGACCAAACTGCACTATGTCGGGCTGCATAATATTATCAAACTTATTATCATTATCGGGGTCTTCAGTATTCTATTGATCGATGTAGATCTCGTTCTTAACCGTATATTATGAGCAATAACCTTTTAAAAGTGGCTATGGCCCAAATAGCTCCGGTCTGGTTGGATAAAACCGCCACGCTGAAAAAAATAGAAGATGCAATTTCGGAAGCTGCCGAAGCGAACGCCGAACTTGTCGTTTTTGGGGAAGCCCTTTTGCCCGGTTACCCATTTTGGTTGGCCTTGACCGATGGAGCCACATGGAATTCAAAAGTGAACAAAGAGCTTCATGCCCATTACGCCCGAAATGCAGTGCAGATCGAAGCCGGTGAACTGGAGCCAGTTTGCAAGCTTGCCAAAACGAATAAAGTTGCTGTTTATTTAGGCATTATCGAACGCGCTAAAAATAGGGGAGGGCACAGTCTTTACTGCTCCTTGGTCTACATCGATGCGGATGGAGCAATCAAATCGGTGCACCGAAAATTGCAACCGACCTACGATGAACGCTTGACCTGGGCGCCTGGAGATGGTAACGGATTGCAAGTACACCCTTTAAAGCAGTTTACCGTTGGGGGTCTTAATTGTTGGGAAAATTGGATGCCCCTGCCGCGAACCGCGCTTTATGGTCAGGGTGAAAACCTGCATATTGCCGTATGGCCGGGGAGTGACCACAACACCAAAGATATTACCCGCTTTATTGCTAGGGAATCACGGAGTTTCGTGATTTCGGTTTCCTCCTTGATGAAAAAGGAAGATTTTCCAAAGAATACGCCACATATAGCTGAAATTCTAAATGAGGCACCTGATGTACTCGCCAATGGCGGCTCGTGTATTGCCGGCCCAGATGGCGAATGGATTATGGAACCTGTATTGCATAGCGAAGGTTTGCTATACCAAACCTTAGACTTTCACCGGGTTTATGAAGAGCGGCAGAACTTCGATCCGGTTGGGCACTACTCACGGCCCGATATTACAAAGTTGATCGTGAATAGAGAACGACAATCTACAGTTCGATTTGAGGATTAACATCAAGATTTATACTTGGCTGATGAACAGCTGAAAGGATTTTTTATACAACTAGGACCTTGTTATGGGTCAAGTAAACACGGAACAATGACTCAAGATCGTAGTTATTACCTGTTTCTAAGGTATTGGTTTAGAATGTGCCTATCGCCTGGTATGAAAATCGGCATCTAAAAGGTCACTCTTCGATAAACTGTTCATAATGGGCGTAGCGTTCAAAAATATAATTCACATAATTATAGGGTTCCACGCCCCTGACGTAGCCGTATTTGACCAAAGGGTCATTGTAGTTCTTGGGAAGACTCAGTGCTAAAACCACATCTTCGACATGATCGTCCCAAACGGAAGCGTCCAAACCCCTGCTTTTTGCCAAGTTTTGGGCATCTTTAATATGATACAAACCACAGTTATACGAAGCCATCGTAAATTTGATACGTTGAACCGAGTCTTTAATATGCTTAAAATTGTTCGAGATCTGTTTTAAGTATTCGGTGCCGCCTTTAATACTCTGACCGGGATCGCTACGGTCTTGCACACCTAACTCTTGCGCAGTTTCCGGCATCAATTGCATTAATCCTTTTGCGTTTGCCCAAGAACTGTTTTCGGTGTCGAACCTCGATTCTTGATAAATAAGGGAGGCAAGTAAACGCCAATCCCAATTTATTTTTTCGGCATATTTTTTAATAAGGGTATCATAGGGGCTAATTTCTTCATTATTAAGGCTATAGAAGTCACTTTTTATACGTCTTCTGAAGTTTTTTTTATTCTTAAAGTATTTGTTATAGATTACATTATAATCTACCTCCTTTTTAATATCCTCAAGCCAAAGATTGGTCGCTTTCAACAATTTTGGTGAATTCTTACGTGTAGCCCATGCAATACGTTGTGAAAAGCTAACGGGTACACTAATATCCAGAATCGGATAGGAAGAGACCATGATTTTGGCGATGTTATTATCGGCAATGGTGTACTTGATTTTTCCCTTTGCAACCATTTTAATAATTTCATCTGTGGGCAGTTGCCCCGAAAGCTCTTCAACATGAATAGTGCCGCCTAATTCTTCACTAAGATTTATAATACGCTCATTATATGAAGAGCCTTCGCGAATAGATACGGTGTCTCTTAATAACTCTATCGCATCGTGAATCAATGAATTTTCCAATTTATGCCAATGCATGGTGCGCCAATCATTTGGCTTTTTCTGAACCAGTACTTGTTTGGTCAAGTACAGATAGTTTGAAAAAGCTACCTCTTCTTTTCGGTTTTCTGTAATGGCTAACCCATACGCTAAAATATCGCCTTCGCCGTTGTTGAGTTTGACTAAAAGCTCGTTAAGGTTTTTTACCACAATCATTTCAAGTTCAACGCCAAGGTAGTTGGCGAATCTCTGAAGTAATTCGTATTCATAGCCCATAGGCCGACCTTTGTACAAAAAGTAACTTGTTCCACTGTAAACGGTCAAGGCTTTAAGTTTACCATCTTTTTTTATTGCATCAAGATCACGTACAACAAGAGGGTGTTTAACGTTTTTGGTGACTGGCTGATTTTTTTTCTTAGCCCTATTACAATTGATTGCTGCTGGTACGATTAACAAAATCAATACTTTCAACAAGAACGATTTGAGGGACATAGGAGGGTGTGAATTTTTAGAAATTCTCAATAGTTACTAAAAATAAAGAAAATACCGGTATTACGATATGCGTTTAAAGGGCTTGTTCAGTATAGAAAACATCAGCTCAGGCCAAAGAGCTCAATAAAGGAGTATAATAGAACTCTTATTTGCCGACTTACCGTAAGCATGCCAACTTATTTAATTATCGGGAATTCGCAGTATTACTGCATAGTACATTAATAGGCTGATTAGGGCATGGCTACAACGGGGGCCATTATAATTTACATTTATGCAGATCTCGGTGACGTTTCTATTTTCTGCTCTATCACCAATAGGAGTGGGAGCAAGTTATAACAAAAAGAAAAAAGCTGATTTAGAGACTGTTTGGAAATATGTCGATTATTTTTTTATGCCCTTTTTCGTTAAAATTTTATACCGTAGCTATGGCTATGCTAGAAAATTTCGCCTAAAATGGCATCAAAAATGACCTATAAAAATTCTAATCACACATTTCCAAACAGTCTCTTAAAGCAAAAAAAGAAATTAATTGAATGGAGATAACTGCATTAAGGCATTTTATAGGAGCCATTATTGTGTGTAGTTTTACTGTTCTTGCATTAGTTCTTTAGGAAAAGCATCATCTATCAATCGCAATTGTATTTTATGCTCTAACCATGCTTTCAATCCAGATAGTACAAATGTAAATCCCTTGGTCGAATCTTTAATTTGGTTTAATAACTCATCACCATTTCCATGGAAGTTATAATTTAGTATGGTCAAAAAGGTGAGATTGTCATTTACTGATTTAAACTCCCATACTACAGTTGATTTATTTATTCCTTCTCCCCATTCAATACGTATTTTTTGATTTTCTATAATTTCAATTATTGTTACGGGAATAACTAAATTGTACATTTCCCATTTCCATTCTATAGTTCTCCCTACTTCAAGATTTCCGGTACTATGCGTGTACCAAAATTTAGTTGTTACTTCAGGATTAAGAAACGCCTCAAAAACTTCTTTGACCGGCCTGCGTATTCCTAATTCCGATTTGGCAAAATTGACGGTTTCTTCCATTATTACTTATTTAAATACACATAAGGGTCTGGGTTGCGCATCGGTGGGGCCTATCGCTGGTTGTGATTCGTTTCCCATCGGGATGTTCCGTGTGAGGCCAGTGGTACTTTCCTTTTTTATGCGCTATGCGTAGTGCGAGGTTTATCACTAAACTTTTCAGGATGGGTGAGAACAAGCAATTACTTATTGCCATTGTTCAGCATTCGTACTTTTACTCTGATTTATGTACTTCTAGTTCGATTTCAACCATAAATTCAGGAAGTGCTAATCCCTTTACTTCAAGCCAAGAGCCAGTTGGGAAGCCATTTTTATAAATTTCAGCCCGGTAGGCAGATTTTTCGAGCATTTGTGCCATATCAGTTGTGAAAATATCTTCTTTGATTACATTATCAAATGTGCACCCATAGTGTTTCAATATTTTTGCCAAATCAGCATAACAGTTTTTCATCTGCTGTTCTATATCGCCAACCGCGGTAGGGTTTCCCTCTTCGTCCATACTTACTGCTCCAGATATTTTAATACTATTTCCGATTTTCACGGCATGCGAATACCCAAAAGCTTTTTCCAGTTCCGGCCGAAGTGAAAAGTATTCAGGCTTTTCAGATGCAACATACACTTCTTTTTTGAGTTCTTTCATTTCAACCTTTTGTTTTTCTTCACAACCCTGGAATCCAAAAGCGAAAATCAAAAGTGCAGTCAATAATGTCTGTCGGTTAGTTGTTCTTATCATGATACTGATTGTTCAGTGCCTACTTTGCCCGGGTTTCGGCTATCCCGTTTTTAAAATGAGTTACTTTTTTCAGTTTTACGCCCAATGGTCTTCAGATTGGCTAAAATGAGTATACGTCCCTGTTGCCAGAAGCTCGAAGTTTCCTGTTTGCATTATCATCTCACTAGACTCGCTTTGCATATTCATTTTTAGCGTTTGTTATCTGTTTTTTTCATTAAATAAGGAGATAAGTGCCGCTGAGCCAACTTCCACGCCTACAGGTATAGATGATAAATCAACAATATAGTTTCCATTGTGATTATAGAATGGGAATTCTTTGCCAGACTCAACCGCTTTTTCATACACCTTTGGGTTAGCAGTTCCTATAAATAAGAATGCTGATTTTGTTTTTCTGTCATCGATTATCAGATGACTAAAATCCTCAGAACCCATAATAGCAGGTGTATCTGTTATAAGGTCTTCCTCATCCATGAGATTATTCAGTAATGCCGCATTTATTATTCGTACTGTTGAAATATCATTCTTTAAAGCAGGGACAGTACTTTTTAGATTAATCGTAGGATAATTCTCATTAGAAATACCATTGGCAAGAGCAATTCCTTCATTTATAAGTTGAATTTTATCAAGCATTATTTGCCTTGTTTCTTCACTAAACCATCTCAAATTAATTTTCACGGTTGCGGAAGGTGGCACTACATTATTTTCAAAACCTGCATTAATTGCTCCAACATGTAATACGGCAGCATCTTGTGCACCAATATTTCGACTTATAATCGTTTGATATTGCAATACAGCATTACAAGCCATCAAAATAGGGTCTATTGTTGACTCTGGTTTTGATCCGTGACCACCGATTCCATAAAAAGTCACATCAAGTTGGTCACTACCAGCACCTCTCGCCCCAAATCCACTTTTTACTTTGCCCACAGGTATTGGCCAAGTGTGCAAACCTAAAAGGCGGTCTGGAACGGGAACTCCTTTTTCAGTATACATTTTGTCATTTACCATGGCTTTTGCGCCTGTGAGTGGTTCTTCGGCTGGCTGTGCCAACAACAATAGGGTTCCACTCCAATTTTTCTTTAAGGAAACCATTGTTTTGGCAATTCCAATAAGCCAAGTCACATGAGCATCATGACCGCAAGCATGCATTACAGGAACTTCAATTCCGTCAGAGTTCTTCATTGTTTTGTCACTTGCATAAGGCAGATTGGTAATTTCCTTCACGGAATTACAGTCCATGTCTGCCCGAAACATGACTACTGGCCCATCTCCATTTTCAAGAACTCCTACTAGACCTGTTTTTGCAATACCAGTAATAGTTTTGAAGCCCAAAGCTTTCAATTCTTTTTCGATTATGCCTGAAGTCCTAACCTCCATAAATGCCAGTTCTGGATTTTTATGCAGGTCTTTAAAAACTCCAATTAATCTGTTCGCATCATTATTAACAAGCTGCTTTATTTTATTATTCTGCGCAGAAACGTTTGTTGAGAGGAAAAAAATTAAAGCTATTGAGAGTAAGAGTCTTTTCATATCAGGTTGATTTATTACAGATTACGATTCGCATAAATGGCGTACCGCTGTTTAAGCGGCATGAAAACTTTATGCATTATTGTATGTTAGTTTTATCTTTTCAATCCTCTAGATCAGGCAGAATATTAATACGAAAACAATTAATAAATCTTGGAGCATCCACAAAGAAAGCAATATCATGCATACCGCTGCTTCTTAATTTGGCTACTGTTTCATAGTTCCCAGGAGATACTTCTCGTAGACTTCGGTCAATCGCCATAACGGCGATAGGTTCCCGATCATAATTGCTAAAATTACCCATTGGGGCGGCCATCCCTTCCCTATAATAATAAACAGTTTTGTCGAGTGGATTGGCAATCAGCATTGCATTAGTGCCTGGAGCCTGAACGATTCCAGTAGCCAGACTAGGTTTACTCATTTTACCCGGTGGATTCTGCCCACCCGGGAAATCTACTATTGGCAATGTTTGATTTTCCGAACCTATTTGATTGAGGGGAATCATTAGGACGGTTTTACTATTCCTATGCCTTACATACGCTAAGTCTTCTGAAAAACTAATCTGATCCGGTTGAGATTCTGTATTGCCGACTTGTGCAATCTTATTCGTGAAGGCATCTATTATTGAGATATTGTCTTTTTTAGAATTAATGATTAAGGCGTAACGACCTGTCGGTTCAAAACTAATTTGACAAATTCCTGATTCCAATTGAATCGAATTACTTAAGTTATATTTTTCAGCATCCACTACGGTCACCTCTCCAGTATCTTCACTAATAACATATATTGTATTTGCTTTTGATGAAATATCTATCGAAGAAGGCAGAGTACAAGTAGGGATAGTGGTAACTAATTTCATGGTTTGGGCATCTACTACCATTAAATTATTATCTGCTTTATTCGTTACATATACAAACCTACTGTCTTCCTTCACCAGCAAATCATGATCCCCATCGCCAATAGGTATATGCTTTTTAAGCTTCAAGGATGCTACATCAATCACAGCAAGGTTAGAGGATACTCCATTACTTTTATCTCCTTGACAAACTACCCAGAGATACTGACCATCCGGCTGAAGCGAAAGTTTACGAGGGGAAGTCTGAACATTAATATTATTAACAACTTTCCAATTCAGAGTACTAATCACAGCGATTTGATTAGACTCGGGCATCGAAACAAAAATAAAATTCTGATTTTCAGAAAATTCCCAATCCACCCCTCGACTTTTTAATTTAATTAAAGCTAAAAGTTGTGTTCCTCCAAAGCCAAACAAAGGATCAACTACCGCAATGGAAGGATCGGCATTAAGGGTAAGGACATAAAAAACATTAAGGTCTAATTCAGCCTGACTAAACTTGTTTCCCGAGAGGAAACTTGACACTTTTTGGACGCAATTATAAATCTCCGATATGGGGTCTACCCAAGCTGCAGGGTAGGCTCCAGATATTACTTTTTTAGTCAAAACATCTGTCATTGAAAAGCGAAATCGTACATCATCCCCAGCCCTAAATAGTCCTGGTGTTTTTTGGTAATCAACATGATCAATAGACAACGTAATTCTCACTCCTTCTTCCGTAACTTCATTCTGATTAGGAGAAATACTTTCTTCAGTTATCTGTGCTTTAACAAAAGAGGAGAACCCTAAAATAAAGATACTTGATAATATAAATAGCTGGATTTTTCTTAGCCAAAAATTCATCATGGTGTCTATTTTTTTTAATTACCCACAACGCCCAACTTTCATCTGTAAGTTGGACTTTTCAAATTTCTATAAAAGTATCTGATTGCATTACCCTTTGCAAATAGCTCAGTTAGCTTATGGATGATAGTGTTTGTTATGCGCTGATTAGTTTTCGTTCTTGCAAACATTTCCACCCTTCATGACAAATCGAACGTTTTCTAATTCTTTGATGTCTTTGAGTGGGTTGGATTCAACGGCAATGATGTCAGCCAATAACCCTTCTTTTATTTCACCTCTGTCTTTAAGGTTGAGCATTTCGGCGGGAATTGTCGTCGATGACTGAATGGCTTCTATTGGTTTCATTCCACGTTCAACCATCGCGGATAATTCTACCGCATTCATTCCATGAGGAATAAGTGGGGCATCTGTACCAAGGGCAATTTTCACTCCTGCTTTCACTGCCTTTTCATGACTTTTTTTAGCAATTGGGATGATATACTTGGCTTTTTCAACAAGCTTAGGATTCATTTGATCATAACCTTTTGGTATGATATCAAATAAGCCTGTGGTAGGTACCAGGTAAGTCCCCTTTTCTATCATCAATTTAATCGCTTCGTCATTTAAAATGGAACCATGTTCAATAGATGTGACGCCCGCATTTACAGCTGCAATGATTCCCTCCGTACCATGTGCGTGAGCACCTACTGTTATGTGATGCCTTTTAGCTTCGGCGACAATCGTTTCCATTTCTTCACTTGTAAGTTGTTGCGCTCCTATTGATTCTTCTAACGATAAAACACCTGCAGTCGCCATAATTTTTATTGCTCTTGCTCCGTATTTGATTTGATGTCGCACAGCCCTTAGCACCTCGTATTTCCCATCTGCTACACCATATTCTGGTTCAATTGGCAAAATACCGTCTGCAAAACCTCCAAACATGGCTAAATCGGCATGCCCCCCGGTTATACCAATCATGTGCCCACAAGGGATGATTCGCGGAGCTTCAATCCATCCATTTTTTTCTGCATCGGAAAGAGCAACGTCAATAAGCTCAATAGTCGGGTGTGTTTGCCCAATGTTTCTTACGGTCGTAAAACCAGACAATAGTGTTTTTCTGGCGTTTTTTGCCGCTCTTAATGTTTGTTTACTACCGCTTTCTGTGACAAGTTGATATTGATAATTGTTTACAAAATCCATGTCTAGATGAACGTGCATGTCCATTAAGCCAGGTAATAAAATTTGTCCTGATAGATCAATAACTTCCACATTGTCTGGGATTGAAGTTGGGTTTATGGATTTGATTAATTCCTCCTCGATCAAAATATTTGCGGGCTCCACTAGCTGACCTTTCCTTACATCAAGGAAGGCTTCAGCTTTTATAAGTTTGGTTTGAGCATAACCTGCGACTGATAAAAAGCATAGCGTAATAATTAGGTGGAATTTTCTCATGATTATAGTAATTAAGTTGATTAGTGGTTTTTGCACATAACGGCCCCTGTATAAAGCAAGCGGGGCGTTTTGGCCTATTGTCGCTACTTTTCGGGCCTGTTCGGTTCGTTCGTAAATATAGAAATGATTTTGGTATTTGCCTGCCGCGCATGGAGCTTTTAACCTGCCTCCGACGATGGAGGTACGACCGAGAGGAAGGCATCAGTTCGTTTTATACCGTGTTCGGGGGGGTTGTGTTCTGCATGTGTGTCTTCCCCTGCCGTGGCTTTATGTTTTTAGGGCGTTTTGTGCAGGGGCCGTTCGGGCCGATTGAGTACCGTGGGAGCATGGAACCGTTTTCCGGGCGCTTGGTACTATCGGCGGTGCACCTGCCCTTGAAAACATGTTACGTCCCTGGGGCCTCCCGGTTTCATGGCGGAGCGGTACGGCCTCCGGCAATCGGCCCGAACGGCTGGGCTAAGCGTAGTGCGGTAGTAGAGAAGCGATTCCCGTTCCGCCACGCCCGTAGCTAAAGCTTATTGTTTTGATTTATCTTTTTTGTTACAGAGCAACATCTATAAGATTTTGCGACCCAGTAAAAATACGCGAAACATTGGACCAAAACCCAGCCCCGCATTACTTATAGGTTCTGTTGTAACACGTACTTTTTTACACGTCGATTGAGATCGTAACTTTTCCGCCAAGTCCTTTTTCAACGATTTCGTAGAGCGTTTTCAAAGTCAGATTACTCCCGTTGTTTTCGACGCGTGAGATATAGGTCCGTTTTTTGTCCACCAGATCGCCTAATTGTTCCTGAGTGAGATTTTTTTCCTCCCGAGCCTTACGTAAAAGCAAACCGATCTTAAAGGATTCGAAGTCCCTTTCGAGTCCGTCCCTGCGTTCAGTCCCTTTTTTTCCGTAAACAGTGTCCTTGATGTCCTTCCAACTTTTGGTTTCCATCTTATTTCTTTTTGTCTTCATAGTACGAATTCATTAATCCGACCGCTTTGTCGATTTCTTTTTTGGGTGTTTTCTGCGTCTTCTTCGTAAATCCATTCAACAGGATTACTAGTTTTCCTTTGTCGAAAAAGCAGAATACTCTCCAGATGTTCGAACCTAATTTGATTCTAGCTTCGTAAAGTCCTTTTGTTCCGACAATCGCTTTCAGATAGTTCGAAGGAACCCTTTCGTACGTTTCGATTATTTCGATGACCTTGAATATCTTGTCCTGAACCTTTTTCGGCTGCTTGAGCAAGAATTCTTCAAAATAGTTTTTGTACTGGATGACTTCCCTAACTTTTTCTATTACCCAAAGGTAACTTAAAAGTTACTATCTCCAAAATATTAACGGTGAATGTAGGCAGAATATTGTTGATGAGCAGTATGTGTTACAACGGTTTGTGTATGATTAGTTGCGGACTTTTCCAACGGAAAATGTCCGCCTGAGACTAAAGATAATTGATTGCCGGGATTTCCATTTTGGGAAATCCGCCCGCAATTAATTATACACCGTGTGCCTGTTGCACAAGTTAGCGAAAAAGTCCGGTGCGATCATTGCCGATCCGGAAAGGGATCGTAACTTTAGGTATGCAGGGAAAAAAGGATTATCAAGAGAAGCTGTTCGCCAGTTTCCAGTTGAGCGAACGTATACCCGAGAACAATTTCTACAGGCGTTTAAGGGGAGCCTTGGATCTGGATTTCCTCTATCCGCCGACCAAGAACTATTATGGCGATAGCGGCCAGAAGAGCATCGACCCTGTGGTCTTCTTCAAACTCTGTTTGGTCGGGTATCTGGAAAATATCATCAGTGACAGGAACTTGATCGTCCATAGCAGTATGCGCTTGGACATCCCTTACTTTCTGGGTTACGATATCGATGAGGAACTACCATGGCACAGTACGATAAGCCGAACGCGACAGTTGTTCCCGGAATCGGTGTTCGAAGAAGTATTCACAAGGATACTGGCCATGTGCGTTGAAAAAGGAATGGTCAGCGGCCATACCCAGGCGATAGACAGTGCCCCGGTCAAGGCGAATGCTAGTATGGACAGTCTTGAGCTCAAGGTCCCCGAAGGGGATCTGGAGGCCCATCTACAGCGTATCCGCCATATCAGCGCCATGGATAAAAAAAAACGCCAATAAGAAGATCCAAGAGCAACAAGGCCCCCGAAGAGCAACAAAGTATCACGGCCGGCAAGAAGGAACTACAGGCCATAAAGAGCAGGAACAAGAAGTGGGCGAAGGACCAGGACCAACGACCGGGAGCGGGGAACAAGGGCTCGAAATATACTTCGAACAAGACGCACTACAGCCCGACGGACCCCGATGCGCGGATCAGTGTTAAACCCGGTAAGGCCAGGAAGCTGAACTACCCCTCCCAACCCAGTGTGGATACGGCCCATCATGTAATCACTGATATCAGGGCCTACCATGCCGATGGGAAGGACAACCAACAGTTACAGGATATCGTACAACGCTTACAAAGAAGATTATGGCAACAAGGCCTGATGTTCGAGAACTGCGTGGCGGACACGGGCTACAGTTCCGGCGAGAACTATGCCTTTCTGGAGGAAAGGGGGCTGAAAAGTTTCATCCCGCCCCATGGCACCTACAAGGGCGGACCAACAGACTTCATTTACAATGAAACAGCTGATCATTACGTATGCCCACAGGGCAAGGTCATCCCCTTTACCAAAGAGTTTTTGGATTACCGCACAAAGACCAAGAAGAAAGAGTACCGTGCTAGAAAGCATGTTTGTATCGATTGCCCGATGCGTAGCGGTTGCTTAGGCAAAAGTGCACAGGAGAAGAAGTTAAGTGTTACCTACTATAGAGCGGAGTATGAACGAAATATTGCCCGGGTACAAAGCAAAGAGGGCAGGTATATGAAAGGCAAACGGCAGAGTACGGTAGAGCCGGTATTCGGTACATTGACCCAGTTCATGGGGCTTAGAAAGATAAACACCATCGGCATCGGGCAGGCCAATAAGGTGATGCACCTCTCGGCGATTGCCTATAACATTAAAAAATACTTGAAATTCATTGAAAAACGTTCTAAAAGTGGGGCAGGGCAACTTGCTTTTAGCGACTTGTTGAAAAGTGTCGTTCAAAACCTGTTTTCAGTTTCGTCAAGGCATCGAAAATTGACTTTTCAATACTGATCCGGAAAGAAAAAGCCTCGTACAGAGGCTTATAATGATTCGTTTTTTGCCGATTGGGGGCTTGTGCCACGGTTACCATTGTTGTGAGCAGTTTTTTATTTCAGTCGTTTTTTAATATCCATTCTTTGATGTAAAATTCTAACGATTTCAACAATTTCATTTTCGACTTTTCTGTAAAAAATCAGATGCGATTTGATTTTCGTCACTCGATAGTTTTTTCGAGTTTGTTCTGCGGATTTTCCTATCAGATAGTTGTCCGCTATAAATTCAATTTCTCCGATTATTAAGTCATAATATCTGTCGGCTTGTTCTTTAGACCACTTGTGAAAAGTATAAACCCAAATATCATTTAAATCATCAATCGCTTTTTTACTTATGCGATATTTGTTTTTGCTCATAAGTGTTGGCGATGTAATTCAGTCAGATTTTGCTTTGGGTCAAAATTTTCAACAAATCCGCTATTTTCTCCAACTTCGAGAGCTTTAATCAGTTCTCTTTCCTTTTTTTCTTCGCGCTCTAACAAACGTAATGCTGAACGAATTACTTCGCTAACCGAACCATATCTGCCAGAATTTACTTCTTCTCTGATAAAATCCTCAAAATGATTTCCGAGTGATATTGATGTATTTTTTCCCATTTTGACAATAATTTTACTCAAATATACCAAATCTTGGTAACGTAGCCAAATGTTCGTTAAGAGACATGGTTACACAAGTTAAAGATTAGGGTTTACACTAAATTAGTTTCCAACCTTGTAGATTCTTGTTTGTTTCTTAGGTTTCTTTGATCAAAGAAACCTAAAAATACATTTCTGTAAAATACTTTCCAAACGCCGTTTCCTATATCCTCGATAGCGACGTATTTTCCTTTTAGGGCTGCCGATACATATACCCAGTAATATGATTTCCATCTAATTGCGCCGCTCATGGTTACTTTGAGAATTTTATGTTTAGAGTCATATTGATAATCCGGTATTTTTTCAGGGAAGGGCCTGCTAGAGAAATCATGGATATCAGCGGGTGTTTTCATGTCTAAGGCCTCATGTGGTCTTATGTTGTTGTATTGCTTCACAAAGTGGTTCAGACGTCTTTGTTGCGCTTTTAGGTCATAAGCTGCAGGTTTAGCGCAAGCTGCCTTCAGATCGCGGTGCATACGTTCATGTCTACCGTTTTGTTGAGGCTGTCCAGGGTCCGAGAAAACAGGTGTGATACCGAGTTCGATGAACCAGTAGGATAGTTGGGTAAATCTTTGAATGGCCCTAACTGAACCAAAGGGACTTCCGTTATCGGTATGCAATTGTCCGGGGATGCCATATACCCTGAAAACCCTTTTGAATTCGGCCTTCGCCGACTTTAGATTTTCTTTATAATGGCCTTTTGCGGTAAAAAGGAACCGGCTTTTGGAGTCTGCAATGGTAAGTGGGTGACAATAGATTTTATTGCCCATAAGAAACTTTCCCTTATAGTCCGCGCTCCATACTTCATTGCATGATCTGGGGTCGAAAATAGGGTTTGTCGGTTTTACCCTTCTCATTCTTTTCTGAGGACATACCAGACCATTTTTCTTAAGGATGTTATGAACGGTGACCACCGAGGGCACTTCTTGCTTGGTGAATTCTTTAAACAATAATTCCCTGATTTTTTTAGCGCCCCAAAACTTGTATTGCGCCTTTAGGTCTAGGATACTTTCAACGATGTTTTCCTTTGTTGCGTTGGGATGGTTCGAAGGTGCCCTGGATTGCTTTTTTAAGCCCTCGAAACCTTGTTGTTCAAACCTGCTTATTAACTTATAAGCGGTCGGTCTGGAGATTTCAAAACTTCTGCATAATTCTGTGATGGTATATTTTCCTGTACGCCATTCACAGATAAATTCGATTTTTTGTTCCATAGTCGTTGTCGTTTTCCAAGGCATGATAATTTGATTTTTATCTCAAATTATAACTTGAAAAAGTGTAAACTATGTCCCTTTAACTTTGTAAACTATGTGCCTTTACCGTACCATTTTTGTACCAACTGTTGACCGCTCATACGTGGCATTTGGACATTTATGAATATGATATCGGGCTCCACATTTAAT
>ENA-ORXU01001341-ORXU01001341.1-marine-metagenome-genome-assembly--contig:-NODE-1341-length-21048-cov-3.719565_pt1 | contig 21048 bp, 20 predicted proteins | sample MGYA00237869_ERZ511484 | MGnify/ENA metagenome assembly ERZ511484
GGCACTATACCGTAGAATTTTTTCCAAAAACCTGTTTTGATCGAAGAGGTGACAAAAATAAAGCCCAAACTAAGGGCCAAGAGACCAAAAACTACGGTGTCATCAGTGATAAGCGGTTCAGGTAATAATTTTTCGGTCATGGAGGAAAGGTTCATACTTTCTCAAATATACTTAAATAAGATATCGCTTGATAAAATGCGCTACGCCATGCTCGGTATTTTTGAGGGTGACACGATCAGCAATGGCCTTGACTTCGTTACGGGCGTTGGCGACCGCCACGCCCATACCCGAATTCTTTAGCATTTCGATATCATTGTAATTATCCCCGAAAGAAATCACGTCCGACAACGATTCATTTTCTTTCAAAAGTAATTCGATGGCCGATGATTTTGAAACGGATTTTGGCGCAATCTCGATCAAAGTATCGTTCGAACGATATAGATGCAATTCGTCACCAAATTTTTTTTCGAGGACAGGGAAGATAGCATCCGCAGTATTTTTTGTGCACATCAGCATTATTTTATGTGCTCCGAGGTTACGGTTCTTCCAATCGGTCAAAGTTTCGGAGGTGTCCCTAAAATGGGGTGTTGTCTGGGTGTACCGTATTTCTTTTCGCACCCTTTCGGTATTTTCTTCGACGTACCATTCATCTTTATAATAAAGCCCTAATTTGATGAAATGTACGGATACCATTTTATATATTTCCTTCAAATAAGACATTTCTATGACCGTGGAAGAAATTTCTGTATCCGAATCTAAAACCAAAGCTCCGTTATAACATATGATGGGCTGCTCTTCGATGCCCAGTCTGCGCTGAAGATAGGTCATCGCCCTTGGCATTCTTGCGGATACTAAAATAATGCGCAACTTATCCTTTATCCTTTTGATTTCGTTTATGGTAAACTCGGATACATCGCTTTTAGTGGAAAGTAAGGTGCCATCTAGATCGGAACAGAGCATTTTGTAGTTCACAGTTTTTTTGGTGTTCATAGACTATACTATTTATCGAATAGACCGGGTCATTAGGCCATCAAAAATTTTAGCTACGGCACCGGGATCTATACCTTCTTTTAAATTGTCGATGTACTGATGTCTGGGATTATCAGGTTGCAAGCGCCACATAAGTGTTCCATCCTCAAAAATATGGTTATAGCCTTTGGTATTGAGCTCAAAAAAATCTTCGTAACCTCTTACGGCTATATAAACTGCGATCAGATCAGCACTATGGTGCCATTCTCTGTTCCAACTTTCAAGAAAAATGCTATATGCCCTCGAAACAGGGTTCGACTTAGCCTTAAAAGCGAAGAGAGGTCTACCTGCTTCGATAAGATTCGCAAAATCCCCTCCTCCGGTAAACCGTATTAGTGTGGGCCAGTGTTTGGCAACATCTAGTACGGCATGTGGGTCTGGTTTGAAATTCCCCCATTTACCGGGATCCTGACTATAGGGATATCGGCCACCCATGCACACCAAATGTTTCACCTTTTTTTCGACAAGCTCTGAACCACTTAGGGCGCTTATATCGTCAGGAAAACTTTTAAGTAGGTTCGACAAATTAGTCAAGTAACCAACTGTAACTATAACAACACTGGTATCGGGGCTGCTGCTCAAAATTTCTCGGTAAAGGGTCACCGCATCCGGGGCATCTTCCCCCGAACCTATATCGTGTGGATATTCTTCGGATATACGCTTAGCATATTTTGATTTTCTATATACACCGAAAGTCTTGACCGCCCCAATAGGAATATCAGGTCTTTTAAAATACGTATTTACAGCGTCTACCGTTGGAACCGACCATGGATTTAGACTACAGACCATAGTGCCCAATATTTCTGCTTCGCCGTTATATGCAAGCCCGTGCAGTAAGGCCAATGCTCCTACATCATCAACATCCGATTCCATATCCGTATCGAATATTATTTTTACCGCTTGGGCAGCGACAGGGAGAATACTGCCATAAACCGCTATTATTAGAGCTATATAAATTATTTTATTTTTCATTTTATGACAAAGATTTTCAGGTTTTTATTGTTTCAGGGTCACGAAATCTTGTGTTTTAAGAAAAGCCCATTTTCAAATTTCGATTGGTGCTCAAATCAATTTTTTGTCTATAGGCTCTAGCTTCTTGTCTCTTTTTAAAGATTCAGCCAATAGGTCAATTTAAGGTTTATTGATCGGTTACGGGGTTCAAAACTGTTCACAAAATAGTTGTCATTATAAACGATAAACAGATCGGATAGCGGTGCAAAGCGCCATTGCAACCGTGAATTAAATCCGAGATTATTGCGTTGATTACTATATTGAACCAAGGTCGACCAAAATATGGATTTGCTAAAAGTAATATCTATTTTCGGACTTAAAAGCCATATATCTGCACTGGGGTAAGGTTCGGGTAGTTTTATTTGGTCGTAATTGAGGAGTAAAGAAAGAAACACTTTGGGCTGAAAACGGAGGGTGACCATACTTTCTACGGAAAATCGATTGCCATTAAAAAATCGACCTAAAGAAGATTCTACGGTATAAGCAAATAGCTTTCTTGCGTCGGACTCGTATGTAAATTCAGCGCTATTATAATTATACCCCCTGTCTTTCGGTAATCGTACACCGCCTTTGGTATTGGTAGGGTCGAAGTTATCGAACAAGAAGGTATAGCTATTTTTCATGCCAATACTTAATTCGGATTGGTTCCGAAATTTAGCGAGCCAAGTGGTCGTTACATCGTAGTCGGTATTTTTGAATTCTCGTTTAGGGCTCCAAAATGCGATAGGAAAAACTTTAAATCCATGATTCTGTATGGCACCTTTCTTAGGCCAAAAAACCCGCTCGGCACTTAAAATACCTTTGAAAATATCCGTTCTTCGTATAAATCCCAAGTCCGAAGAAAAATCGGTATCGACGTACATCCCCTTAGAATATACATTGAATTTTCTTGAGAAATAACTTAAGGTCGCACCGGTAGAAAAATTGCCGGTATTATCATCGGGGGTGAAGGATTTGTGTGTATACACCTTCCCGGTCCAAGTATTGTCTTTGGAGGCAATATTATAATCAACACCAAGAACTCGGTTGTATTCGTCTTCGCGCGCTACAAAATCGTAATCTCTGAATGCTTCGCGATTTATAAAGAACATACCAATATTAGATCGCGAAAATACCCGTTGCTGAAAGGCTAACATCGTGTTGTTGTTCGATGGTATTTCATTTTCTTCATCAGCAGCGGTCTGAATATTCAAAAGGCCTATACGCATATCCTTCGTTAATTTTCCACTTAGACGAACACCACCGATAATTTTATTTTCTATCGTTCTCCCCAAGGTATCAGTCGCAATACCGATGCGTCTTGAAAAGAAAGGATTCGCATGAAACTCATCTCCAAAACTCGAAAAAAGATCACTATTATCGATAAAAAACTGTCTTTTTTCAGGTAGCGAAACCTCGAAGCGGGTAAGGTTAGTAACTTGGTCGTCAACTTCCACCTGAGAGAAATCGGGATTTACGGTGATATCTAAGTTTAAGCTGTTTCCTATGGAAACTTTCGCATCACCTCCTACCTTCAAATTATTAAGCCCTTGATCGTTCTCAAAATTCTTTTGTGAAATGGCATTGATATAAGGTATTATAGCAAGTGGCGTTTTCGATTTACCCAATGGTCGCTCAAAGACCATATCGCCCATAAAGGCAAGGTTAAAAATAATCTGGTTCTGCGGAACGTTCATCCAATTGCTACGTTCGTTTGATTGGCTGTCGATACGATACGTATTGAAACGCCATTTAACAGCACCTTCCTTAAATTTCAAGGAAGTTAACGGAATGCTCATTTCAGCGGTGAAATAACCATCGTAAATTTTTGAATTGCCCTGCCATTTTACGTCCCAAGAAAGATTGAAATCTTCGCTGTCTGCACCACCGTTCGAAATAAGCCCTTCCCTTCGAACGCCATATGGGTTGATACCGAACAAGAAAGCATTCGTGCCATCATTAAAGGTGTCGAACAACAATGAAAAACTGTCGACTCCGCTTCCCCTGAAATCCCTTTTCAAAGATTCTAGGGTATAGTTTTTACCTAGGGCATTCGCCTTAATGCCCACGTAAAGGTTGGTATCGTCGTAAAGAATCTTGACTTCTGATTGCTGTTGCGCCCTAATGCTATCCATAGGAAAATATTCCCAAAAATTATTGGCGCTTTCAGCAGTTGTCCAGATACCCTCATCCAAAATACCGTCCGTAACTATAGTCTCTGAAATATATTTTACCGTAAAGCTACGTTGCTCTTTTTGACCAAAAATAGGAGCGGTGAAAATTGCGGATAGCACGATACTCCATAAAGAAATTTTCTTCAATACAGTGATAGTTTCAAAACTTAAGATAGATGGGTTCATGATTAAAGTTCAACTACTTTTCTGTAATAGGGATATTTCAAAACAGTTTCTAAATATTCAGCCAATAGGTCAATTTCAAATTTATGGAGCGGTACCGCGGCTCGAAAACGTTTACAAAATAGTTGTCGTTGTAGACTATGAACAAATCAGATAATGGGGCGAAACGCCATTGGAGACGCGAATTTATGCCCAGATTATCACGTTGGTTACTGTACTGGAATATGGTGGACCAGAAGATGGACTTACTAAACGTAATTTCCGCTTTTGGACTTATTAACCAAAGATCTGCTTTTGGAAAGGGGTCCGGTAAATCGATTTTATCATAATTTAGGGCCAAAGAAATTACTGCTTTGGGTTGTAAGCGTAACGTCAGTAGGCTCTCAAGGGAAAAGCGATTGCCATTGAAGAATCGCCCTAACGTAGCCTCTGCCTCAAGGGAAAGTATTTTTGCCCTATTCGTTTGAACGGCAAAAATTAGGCTGTTATAATTGTACCCAAGGTCGTTGGGCAATGGACGACCCCCTGCGGTATTTGTAGGGTCAAAAATATCGGTGGGGGTAAGATAGGTATAGGTGTTGGAGAAACCGATAGCGAATTCAGATTGATTTTGAAGCTCCATAGTGGCTGTGGCCATAATATCGTGATCAGTCTTTCTATAGTCCAGGCCCGGTCGCCAAGTAATGACCGGAAAGAGCTCAAAGCCATAATTATTGATAGTCGTGCTCTTGGGCCAAAAAATCTTTTGAAATGAGGTAGCACTTTTAATGATATCCTTTCGGCGAACGAAACCTAGGTCAGAAGTAAAGTCTTCGCCTACGTAGGCAAGATCACTGAAGACATTGAACTCTCTTGAATTACGAGCCAAAAATGCCCCGGAAGAAAAATTGCCCTCGCTGTCACCGGGCCGGAATGATTTATGGGTATAGAACTTGCCTAGCCATTTGTTGTCCGCGGAGGCCAAATTGTAGTCGATACCCAATACACGATTGTATTCATCTTCGCGTTCTACAAAGTCATAATCTTTAAAAGTTTGGCGATTGATAAACAACATGCTGATATTGGAACGTGAGAATACTTTTTTTTGTACCGCCAACATTGTATTGTTGTTCGAGGCAATTTGGTTATCAATATCTTCATCGGTCTGTATATTGAGTACCCCCAATCGCCAATCTTCGTTTAGTTTTCCACTGAGCCTGACACCGCCTAGAATTCGGTTTTCTATGGAGTTTCCCAGACTATCCCTCGCAATACCTATTCGTCTTGAAAAAAACGGATTGGCATCCCTGCTGCCGCCAAAACTTCCGAAAAGATCGCTATTATCTATAAAAAACTGTCTTTTTTCAGGAAGTCCGATTTCAAAACGGGTCAGATTGGTCACAATATCATCGACCTCCACGTTTGAAAAATCAGGATTTATGGTAATATCCAGATTCATACCGTTGCCGATGGCCACTTTGGCATCACCGCCAACTTTTAAATTGAAATTGCTATCGTTAGTTACGTAGTTTTTTTCGGCAATGGTATTGATGTATGGAATCAACGCCAAGGGTGTCCTTGATTTTCCCAATGGTTTTTCGAACAGCATATCGCCCATAAACGCCAAACTGAAAATAGATTGGTTTTGCGGCACGTTGCTCCAAACACTACGTTCGTTGGTCTGCATATCGAACCGATAGCTCTGAAAGCGCCATTTGGTCTCGCCCTCACGGAATTTGAGCGATGTCAGCGGTATCGCAAGTTCTGCCGTATAGTAGTTTTCGAACATCTTCGATTCGCCCTTCCATTTTACGTCCCAAGAAGTATTGAAATCGGTTTCGGGTCGTTCGCCACCGCCGGAAATAAGGGCCTCTCGATTGACTCCGTAGGGATTTATACCGAACAAAAACGCGTTCGTACCGTCATTAAACGTATCGAACATCAAGCTGATATTATCATTTCCGCCAGCTCGAAAATCACGCTCCAATGAGGGCACGACCCATTCGTTTCCAACGGAGAAAACTTTTAGCCCAATATATAAGGTAGTACCGTTCGAGAACATACTTATTATGGTCGGTTGTTTGGCCAAGATACTATCCGCGGGGAAATACTGTTGAAAATCGCTAGGGCCGTCTACAGTTTTCCAGATAGGTTCATCAAGGATTCCATCGATTTGTGGAATATCAGGAACAAATTTTACCGTAAATGATTTTTTAGGAGTCTGACCAAAAATCGTTATTGCGAAGAGAAGGGAGGCAAATACGAAAATGGTCTTGGTCATTAGTGTCTTGTTCGTGGCTTACCAAATTTAATGGAATTTTCATTCGAAAAAAATTCAAAAGCGCAATGATTCTCCTAACTCCTACCGCTGTCATAGGTTTTTACGACTTTCATATTTTGAACCCCGCTTTTATATTTTATTCATATTTGAGATGGGGTGATGTTGTTTAATACCAATTTAAGAAACAACGAAGTTTGTAGAACTGCTATCGAATTTGAGCTTAAAACAAGATCTTAAGAAGAATTTTCCGACTTTTTCTTCGGTTCGCGTTTGGCCTCGCGAAGACTTTTCATCAGCATCCATTCGATTTGACCGTTGGTACTACGAAATTCATCGGCCGCCCATTTTTCAATGGCCTTTAGCATTTCTTCGTTCAATCGTAATGCAAATGCTTTTTTCTTCGCCATACTTATGATTTCTTGGCTTTTTCGATTATCCTCCTAAAAAGGGATTTTTTTTTCAAGCCTGCAAATTTCATTTTTACTTTTTATCGCGTTCCAAAATAACTTTCAGCGCATAGTTGCTTTCGCTGAAAACGGTGTTGAGTACACGCCAACCTTTTCGGGCATACTCATTCAGTTCGGTTTCGAATTCGGTATCATTATTGCCCAATAGTTTGGTCGGTTGTCTTATGATTTTATACTCTTTCATAGTTGCTTTTTGAAATATCTATCGATAACATTATGGGCTTCACCTTTTTTCTGAGTGCCTATCAATATTTTTTCACCCGATTTAAGTATAATCTGTATTCCTTTGGTTCCCTTTAAATTGTAAGCTTTACCTTTCTTTTCGAAGGACTTACGAAAGCCCCAACCCCCATACTCTCGAAACGGGCTATAGGTACGCACATAACACTTGTCCATAGCTGACCATCGAATGGTCTGTTTTGAAAAATTAAACGGTAGATATTGATAGTGGATACCGATTTTGTCGATTTCCGTTTTCAGTTTTAAAAAATAGAATAGAACGAGCACGGGCAAGATGCTTGCAATAGTAATCAATTGTCCGGTAGTGTCGTTGGCCCCGACCTTATCCACGGCCTCATTGAGAATGTACAACGTATATAAAAAATAGAGTAGCATGCCGATCAGGCCGATGTAAATCAGTTTTACCCACCATTGATTAAACTTTTGAGTTTCGTTAAAGACCCGCATAATTAATGGTTTAAGGTTCCCGCGTTAACAATGGGCGAGGCATCCTTATCGGAGCATAGAACTACCATCAGATTACTGACCATGGCTGCTTTACGTTCTTCGTCAAGCTCGACGATTTGCTTTTTGCTCAGCTCCGTAAGTGCCATATCGACCATACTTACTGCACCTTCAACGATTTTATGCCTAGCGGCCACAATGGCCGTAGCCTGCTGCCGTTTCAACATGGCATTGGCGATTTCTTGGGCGTAGGCCAGATACCCTATTCGGGCTTCGAGTACTTCGATACCTGCCATGGCCAAGCGTTCTTGTAGTTCTTTTTCCAAGGCATCACTAACTTCGTTGACGCTTGAACGCAGGGTAATGTCTTCATCTAATCCTTCATCGGCAAAGTTATCGTAGGGGTAAAGGCTGGCCAAGTAGCGCACAGCTGCATCGGTCTGCACGCGGACAAAATTTTGATAGTCGTCGACGTCAAAAGCGGCTTTATAGGTATCGGTTACCCGCCACACCAAAATAGTACTGATCATAACCGGGTTTCCCAGCTTATCGTTAACCTTCAGGCGTTCACTGTCAAAATTGCTGGCGCGCAATGAGATTTTTCTTTTGGTATACAAAGGGTTTACCCAAAAAAGGCCATTTTCTTTAATGGTGCCTACATATTTTCCAAAAAGGAGCAAAACCCTTGAACTGTTCGGATTAACGAGTACAAATCCAGGTAATATAATTAAAGCAATGATTATTACGGGTATGGCGATTAGTATCAATCCACGACTCAGCATGAAAATACCACCAAATAGGAGTATAAAAAATAGAGCTACCATTAGATAGCCGTTCATAGGGTTGGAGTTTTTTTCGTTTGTCATGATCAATTGATTTAAGTGATATTAAAATGATATCATAAATGTATCAATTTAAATTTTAATTGAACATTTTTTTTAAACAAATCCGTATTCCTGAAGAAGGGCTAGGGGAGGTCGATCAACCAAAGAAGCAAGAAAAAGTTTGAAATCCGGTCAAAGAGTCCTCTCCCCAGCCCTTACCGTTCGGGAGGGCTAGCCCTCTTCCGAGTGTTATGTTCTATGAAAAGACATTGTAGAAAACTTTAAAGAGTCTTTACCTGCAAAGATCTCACCCGCCCCGAAATTTCAAGGGCTCTGGAGATTCCGACCTCTCCAAGAAGAGGTATAAAACTAGTAAAATAAGAAACCTTCATAGTTTTTTGTACAAACGCCGCAATAGTTTCCCTCCTTTGGAGGGATTAAGGCAGGTCTTTTCGGTGAAATGTTTCTGGTTGGAACATAACCCTCTCAAGGGAAGTGAGCAGGTTTTGTAAAATTGAAGCAAACAAAATCCTTTACAATGATTTAGTCACTCAGGGAAATTTGTAGTAAACCCCTAAGGAGTAGCATTCTTCTTCCTAAATTTTTTTGTTTTTTTCTTGTCGGGGTCTTTGAACAAGCGTTTAAAGAAACCATCGCGTTTAACGGGTTCGCAATCGAGCATTTCGACGACCGATGGGTTTGGTCTTTCGAACTGCGCTTCGGTAATTTCATTATACGAAGGGTGTTTGTTCAGTTCTTGCATAAACTTGGCGAAAATGGGCAAAGCGGCATTCGCACCTTGACCAAGACTGGTACTTCTAAAACCGATTTCGTGGTTGTCGAGACCTACCCATGTAATGTGTACGAGCTTTGGTGTAAGGGCTACGAACCAAGCGTCTTTGTTGTTCTGGGTAGTTCCGGTTTTACCGGCAATGGCATTGCTTAGTTTGTAGGTCGTACGAAGGCGCGATGCTGTACCATTATCAATTGTCGATTTCATCATTTCGACCATAATTTGTCTCGTTTCTTCAGAAAAAGCAGGTTCTGCAGCCCTTTTTGGCTCAAATTTGCTTAAAAGAGAGTCTTTTTGGTCTGTTATCCTCTCTATAAGGTAGGGTAGCACCGCCTTGCCATCATTGACGTAAGTTGCATAAACGCCCGCGAGTTCGTTCAGGTAGATTTCACCCGTTCCTAAGGCGATAGATGGTTCTTCGGGCAGTTCGGTAAAAACGCCCATATTCTTCGCCATGGTCAGTACATTTGTGAGGCCCGCCTTTTCAAGTACTTTTACGGTTACCGTGTTGACAGAATTGCTCAGCGCTTCTTCCATCGAATAGTTCAAGTACGCTTCATCTTTATCCCCAGAATTGCCAGGTGACCATCCTTTTAAATTCTCATACTCTACTTCTTCGGCAGAGAAATAGGTGCAAGGTAGAATACCCATTTCAAGGGCCGTTGTATAGACGATTGGTTTAAAGGTCGAACCGACCTGTCGTTTGCTTTGGGCGATATGATCGTATTTAAAGTGTTCAAAATCGACCCCGCCGATCCACGTTTTAACGGCACCTGTTTTTGGATCGATGGCCAGTGATCCGGTATTTAAAAACTTCATATAATGCTGTAGGCTATCTATTGGGCTGGCGTCCACTTCTTTTTCGCCTTCCCAATCAACGAGTACCATCTTTCTTTTTTTGTTCAACGAATCCAATATTTTTTCATCGCTCAACCCAGCGGTCCTAAGCTTTTTATAGCTTTCCGATTGCTGTACCAATTTTTTGATTAATTTCTTATCACGCAGCCAAGGTGCATTTTTTCCATAGCTCTCCTCAAAACTTTTTTGAAGCGATTTCATATGGTCGCGCATGGCTTCTTCGGCCCAAAACTGCATGTTGTAATCTAAGGTAGTATAGACTTTTAGACCTGCTGTATAGATATTATATTCATTGCCCTCTTCACGTTGTTTCAGGCTCCATTTTTGAAGTTGTTTCCGAACTTCTTCACGGAAATAAGGTGCCAAGCCGTCATTGTTATCAAATTCTTTATAGTCTAGTTTTACGGGAAGGTCGATCAAACTATCTTTCTGTTCCGAGGATAACAATTCGTTGTTCGCCATTGCCGATAACACTAAATTTCGACGAGTAAGACTTCTATCTGGAAATATTCTGGGATTATAGCCATAAGTTGCTTTGAGCATACCTACTAAGGTAGCTGCTTCCTCAACGTTGAGCTCGTTGGTGCGTTTGTTAAAAAACTTCAGGGATGCACTCTCGATACCGAAAGCGTTGTCCCCAAAAGAAACTGTATTTAGATAGTGCGTTAGTATTTCGTCTTTTGAATAGCTATCCTCTAAGCGGGAAGCGATTATCATTTCCTTTATCTTGTCAACCGCAATGTTGGCTTTTTTCCGATCTCTTCGCGGATATAGATTTTTTGCCAGTTGTTGGGTCAAGGTGCTGCCACCACCGGAAGATTGGTCTTGCATCAAAATGGTTTTTACGGCGACACGGGCGAGACTAGGATAATCGATACCAGAATGCTCGTAAAAACGCTCATCTTCAATGGCTACCAAAGCATCTAGAACATGCTTTGGAATGTTTTCAAAAGCAATAGGCTGCCGGTCGTAGAGATAATATTTTCCAATAAGTACGCTATCGGCCGTATACACCTCTGAAGCCCGTTGGTACTGAAAATCCGATAGATCGCTTTTGGTCGGTACTTTTCCCCAAATACCAAAATATACTGCGAGAATGAAAAGAATAGACACCACCAAAATAGCGGCCATAGCTAAAACACCGTACCTTAAAAATGGATTTTTTATTTGCTTTAAGACCAATGTTCTAAAGTTGAAAAAATTAATCGCACAAACCTATAATCATCCCGATAAAAAATCGGGACGGGGAAGAGGACAAACAAAAAGACCGTGCGATTAATTTTTTGTTGTATAAAACGCCTTTCCGACTGCAATATCAAATTAAAAAATGAAATCTCCGTACAACTTAACAATAGATTAAAGCTTGTTTTCTATTTTTGAACTTGAAATTTAAGGTAAATGATTAACTCATTACGAGTTCATTAAATTTTTCTGATGAAAAAAATTCTATTCCTTTTGCTTTTGCTTTCAAATTTCTCATTTGCAAATGATGGAATTTGGTCGAAAACCGGCCATAGGGCGGTTGGTGAAGTCGCTGAACAGCATTTGAGCAGAAAGGCGAAACGTGCTATTGCGAAGTTGTTTAACGGTCAAAGTTTAGCAGCCGTATCTAATTTTGCAGATGAGATAAAGGCCGATAGCAGCTATCGAGAGTTCAGCGCATGGCACTATGTCAATTTTCCTGCGGATAAAAAATATACGGACGTTGAACCGAGTAAATATGGAGACCTGATTATCGGAATCGAAAAGTGTATTGAAATTATAAGAGACAAAAGCAGTTCAAAAAAAGATAGGGCTTTCTACCTAAAAATGTTGATACATCTTATCGGCGACCTTCATCAGCCCATGCATGTGGGGCGAATAGAAGATAAAGGAGGTAACGATGTTCAAGTGCAATGGTTTAACAGAGGAAGTAATCTACATCGCGTTTGGGATTCGAATATGATCGATGACTACGGAATGAGCTATACCGAACTGGCCGCATCTTTACCCAAATTGACGGAAGCGCAAAAGAAAAGTATGCAACAGGGCGGTATTTATGATTGGGTGGAAGAATCTCAAGATATCGCTAATAAAATTTATGATTCTGTTGAAGTAGGTGAGAAGTTATATTATCAATACAGCTATGTTTGGTGGGATACTGTTGAAATACAACTTCAAAAAGGGGGATTGCGGTTGGCGAAAGTTTTGAACGGGTTGTTTGAATGAATGAAAGCAGCTTCTTTCTCAGCAAGTGGAAGAAACAAAACCTGATTATACCAATGGCTCCTTCCCCAGCAAGGGGAAGGAACTAAAAAAAAGGTGCACCATGGCTGCTTAATTAAAGAAAAAAACGCTACACCTTACCGTTTAGAAATCTTATTCCCCGAAATATTCTTTTGCCTTGAACATTTAAACCGATCAACATCATCTTGTCGTAGTTTGGCGTGCTTGGTACTTCTGCCTTGAACTCGTTTTCGCCACATTCTGAAACTGCTCGGTTTCATTTCACAACGCATAATTTCGATGGTTTCCTGTTCTGAAATACCAAACTGAAAGGTGATAGCGTCGAATGGGGTCCGGTCTTCCCAAGCCATTTCGATGATGCGGTCAAGTTGCCGCTCGGTGAATTCTTTTTTCATAGCAGTGCAAAGATAACGATTCCGTGAATTGCTATAATCGTGTTCCTTTTTTCCGTTAATCCTGAAAAAAAGAAATTGGTCGATCTGCAATACCTTGGCATAGCATTTGAAGTTATATAGGAGAAGTTAGTTATGAGGAAATTAGTAACTTGCCCGCCGGCTAAAGATAGTATCTGACTTTAAAAAAAGGGTCCCACAAAAAAATCAGCTTTTATAGGCTGATTTTTTTATTTTATTATGCGAAAGGTCAGGTTAATACGCTCTCCGATGGGCTTTGCAGTTTTGGCAATCTGGTGTAACCAATGGTGCTGTGTGATCCCTTGCATCAGCAAAAGGCTGCCGTGTTCTAACATTAGTCTATGTTTGAGTCCTTTTTTGGTTCTATGTTTAAGATGAAAAAATCGCTCTTGCCCTAAAGTTACCGAAGCAATTACAGGATTTTGGCCTAGCTCTTTTTCATTATCGGCATGCCAACCGTTACTGTCTTTCCCGTCTCTATAAAGGTTCAATAAACATGTGGTGAATTTTACATTGGTTTTTGTTTCGATTTTATTCTTTATATCGAGAAGTTCTTCCGTAAAGGGATGGGGTTGCATAGTAATATTGGAATACGTGTAGGGCTTCCCATTGTTACTGAACAGAGCTGTAAGTCTGGGTTGGGCATAAACCTTTCCGAAGACCTTAATTTCATCTTGCTGCCATGGCACTTCCTTCCGTAATCGTTTGAAATAGAGATTGGCTTTTTCCATATTCAAGAAACTGGGATAGTAGAGAATATCGCTATCGGGCAAGTTCAAGTCCAGTTCTTCCGAAAAAAGATTTGTCATTACTGCAGCACGGTTTTTAATTGGTTTCTATATTCCGAGGGGTTTTGGCCCGTAAAGCCCTTAAACTGTTTGTTAAAGTGCGAGAAATTATTGAATCCGCTTTCAAAGCAGACTTCCGTAATACTCAAAGGCTGCTCGGCGAGTAGTTTAGAGGCATGAACTAAACGGTATTCGTTTACGAATTGCACAAATGTCTTGTTGGTTATTTTTTTGAAGTAGCGACAGAACGAAGGCACCGTCATACTGACCAAATTGGCGATTTCATCTAATGTAATTTCTTCCTTGAAGTTATTTTTTACGTGGTTGAAAACAATATTGATACGGTCATTGTCTTTTACTTCGGTCTCGATTGAGAACCCTTCACCGTTCAGAATTTTGAATTCTTTCGATGAGCCGAGTTCATTTAGAATATTCAAAATGGAAAGTAGGCGCTGAAAATCGCTCTGATACTCCAAAATCAAAATCTTCTCTCCGATTTTACGCTTCGTTTTTCCAGAGAATGCAATTCCGCCTTTTGCCATTTCGAACAAAGGTTGAATTTTTTTCATTTCGGGGATATTAAAAAAATCGTTGCCCAAAAAGTCTTGCTTCATTTGTATAACCGTTTCGCTTTCATTTTCGGTCAGTTTATCGGTAAACCCACAATGTGGCAAGTTGCTACCTATTAATATAAGATCTCCGTTAGAGTAATACGATACATGGCTACCGATCTGTCGTTTGCCCGAACCGCCATGTACATGAACAAGCTCAATCTCGGGGTGGTAGTGCCAAATAGTCTGCTTGTTGTTCTTTGTGGCATCGAATTTCTGATACGTATAAGAATGCCCGAAGCTAGGTTCAATAGCCTCGAAAGCAGGTTTTTGATTTAAGGTCAATTTCTGGTTCATAATACAAAGTTAGTGTAGGATAATACTACATATCTTTGCAAAATTAACCAAAATGTGTTCTAAATTACCTTTTTAACGTTTATTGAACATTTGCTTGGTTAAAATAGCACATAAATTGGAAAAACCTGCAGTAGTGAGACCGTTAGTTCGGTAGTAAGTTTGTACCAGATTATTAACCTACCCTGTTGTAAGACAGGCCTAAAATAAAAATGACATGAAAAAAGTAACAAGAACAGCAGCAATGATAGCTTTAATGTTTGTTACCTTAACTGGTAAGGCAAACGACGAAAAACTTAGCTTGATTACCAAAAAAGAATCGAAAAGCTTAGTTTTTGAACTGGAATCAAAATCACAGGAAACCGATATAAAACTTTTTGACGATGCAAATCACATTATATATTCCGAGAATATTTACGGTGTTTCATATGCCAAGAAATTCGACCTTACCAAGCTAGAAAACGGATTTTATTATTTTACAACTGAAGATTCTTTGAAAAAGATTACTTACACAATTTCCGTTGAAGGTAGCGATGTAAAGATTCTCAAAAGAAAAGAAAGTACGAAGCCCGTTTTCAAAAAAGAAAATGGTATGGTCTATTTAAATTTCTTAAACCTCGATAAAAAAGAGGTAGAAATCGAAGTTTTGGATAGCGCTAACCGATTAGTTTTTTCGGAAAAGTATGAAAACGAGTTAATTATCGAAAAAGCCTTTAATTTCAAAAAGGCCTTTGAAGATAGCTATACAATTGTGGTAAAGGATAACGATAATACGTATTTTGAAGATATCGTGGTAAAATAGTTAGTTTGAGTTGAGTTATAGTTTGAGTAAGAGCCCCAAGTTTTATAAATCTTGGGGTTTTTTATGCTAAAATCACAAATAAGAGAAGGCCCAGTAGATCAAACCGAATTGAAGCGGGATACGCCAAATCAACATCCATTTGGGAAGTCCCATAGAGGCCTTTTTATCAAATAGCATATGAAAGTGCACTGGCAGAAAAAATGTTAGCATGGCAATAATGCAGTACAACGCGAAATTATGGATCACCGAAAAACACAGTGCAATCCCCAGAAAAATCTCTGCAAGACCACTAAAGGTTACCAAGAATTTATGTCCGGGCAGATAGCCTGGTAAGATGCGTCTATACATTCCGGGCCTTATAAAATGCATTAAACCTGCAATGATATAGGTAGCTGCCATTAGGTAGAGATGCCAAGGGTATGCTGTGGTCACGGTTGTTTTAGGTTTCTATGGTTTCAAGTTCCGGATTCGAAAAGTTTATGAGTTTATTAGTTTAGGAGTTTAGAAAAAATTATTTTGATTACTGATTACTGATTACTGATTACTGATTACTGATTACTGATTACTGATTACTGATTACTGATTACTGATTACTGATAAATTTCTATTCAAAGATATTTTTTCAATCTTTCCTTTTTGTATTGTGGCACTGACGGATTATCCATAAAAAGGTGGAGTATTTTTTCTGATTTCTCTTTTTCGAACATTAAATCGTAGAACTGTTGTACTGTAAGCGTATTTTTTGATTGTTCGATAAGTTCAAGTCCATCTCCTTTTTTTACTTCCCCTTCCTCAAGAATGCGAACGTAGGTGCCCGGATGTCTATGGTGAATGAATTTTTTCAAGATGGCGGGGTCGTCGAAACGTACTCCTAATTTATAACAAGGCTCCCTGGGTTGCGAAACTTGTGTCAGGGCCGTACCGATTTTATATATATCACCAATACGGACTATCGACTCGTCTAGACCCGATACGGTAAGGTTCTCTCCGAACATGCCCCAATTCCATTTCAGATGCGAATATTCTTTTTTCCAATACGGATAATTGTCGGATGAAAAAAGATAACAGGCCTTATGTTCACCACCATGGTTTACCCGATTGATAATAGTATCTTTTGCAACGTCGTTATGCCGAAGAAAGAGCGGTTCATCAACGGGATATTTAAAAATACCGGTCTGCTCTTCTTTTCCGTTCCATAGAAAAGTTTTCGGTTTTCCGAGATTGGTAGATAATACTTGCATCGCCTAAAGATAAAAAACCATCCCGACAAATGTCGGGACGGCCCTTATGATTTTCCTCTAAAAAAAATGTGGGGGAAACTTACTGACCCATATTGGTCAACATTTAATGAGAAAAACCGAATATGTTGAGGTTATGAAAAAGATGAAATATTGGAATTATATGCTTTAAGAATAAGGGGCTTGAATTCCATGATATGCAAGAACAGGATATTTTCACCTATGTTTTCAAGGTCGCAAACCGATTCTGTGCCTTCTGCATTAATGAACACCGAATCGCCCTGTTTTATTCTTAGTAGAGAAATTTTACCGCTGCCGCAACGAGTGACCGCCAGACCATCGGTCATCGAAACTAGATTATAGTTATTATTGACTTTTCGAAAGGGAAGGCGTTCTTTCGGGAAAAGTATAACTTCCCAGACCCTGATATTTTTATTCTCGAACAAAAGTTCTTGCCCCAAAGATTGACCAATTCGCTTTTGCCTAAGTTCCTGTAATTTTGAAGTCTCCCAAGGATCAAAGTTCCCAGTAGTACTTAGTTCAACACATTTCATAGGTTATCGTTTATTTTTAGTTTAGGTAAAGAGCGTAGATATTGCGGTGCATGTTTCACGGGGTAAGACCGTATCTCATCCGTTACTTTATGATATTGATATCCAAAGCTGTGTAGCTATTTCCCCCATAGATTTTAAATCTGAATGGAAGTATTCTCTCAAGTATGGTGGTTTTGACAACTAAATGGCCAATGTGGTAAGTTATTGAGCGCCACAATTTCTTGGGACGGGCAAATATTCAAAAATTTTAACGGTAATAACTAGTGAAATACTTTAAAGAGGTACTGATTTCAGATTTCAGAACTGATAGACTAAAAAGACACTATCTTCTAAAAATTTGATAATCATAAAAATCTAAATTCAGGAATCGAAACGATTTGTTTTTTTGTACAAGTGCTTATAAGATGCTCCTAAAAATTTGGACGAACAACTTCAGCCGAAGAGATCTTTACCCGCCCTATCGGGAGATATGGGATTTAATAGATTTTCCATGGCGCGACCTATATGTTTTTATGAAGTAATTGTAATGGCGATTTGGAAATGTTATGCTGCGGTACGTTCTTTAAATTTCAGCGGAGTAGTTCCAGTCTCTCTTTTAAAAGCGGAATAAAAGGCACTTTTACTATGAAATCCGACTTCATTGCCGATACCTTCAATGCTCAGATTGTCTACTTTTTTATTTCTTAATAACATCTCGGCCTTTTTGACGCGTAGCCCGTTTATGTACGCATTGAAGTTTTGATGTCGTACGGTATTGATTGCTGTAGAGATACGTTTTGGATGATTTTTCAGCTTTTCGGCCAGATCGACTATGGTCAGTTCCCGATGCGTATAACTTTCAGAGGTAGTCAAATAATCATGTATACGCTCCATTAGCTCTTCCATGTTCTTTTCTGGCTGCAAAGATGTTTGCGAATCTTCTGAGAGTTTTTCGTTTGAAAGATCATATTTTTCTTTCATGTCCAAAAGTGATCTTACATTTCGTTGTTGAACACCATGGTAAGAAATCCAATAGATAAAGACAATATCAAAGCTTGCAAAAAACAACTTGGCAAAAAATGTGTCAGGTATCGTACGTAAAAGGGATGCATATATAAGAAAGCCTAAAATGGCATAGCTTAAATAAATACGTGCCCAATTTAATTCTTTCGATTTTACGAGCGAAAAACAATTATATACCTCGATTTTATGCCTGTTCAAAAGCTTTAGCGTATAGATGCCAATGCCCAAACCATAACTTAGCTTGGCAACCGTGTAGATATCGTAGCCTATGCTTTGGGTCAAATTTAGTTTAGTTTCATAGGGCAAAAAGAAAATCACCAGTTGTAAACAAAACACGGTTATTCCTGGGTAAAGAACCCAATATTTCTTTTTTTGATTGGAAAAAATACTCGCATGCTGTGTGTATAGATAGAATAAGGGGAAATACAACCAAAAAAAATCAAAGGGTAAAAGATACCATTCGGGGTACCATTGAAAGGCATCAAGACTTTCAAGAATACGCGGAATTGTTCCCAAAGCAAAAAGTATTAGCAAAAGCCCAAGAAACGAGGTACTCATATACTTGGGTTTGTTCAATACAACCAATAAGGTGCCTAGGGTTATAGCCTGTACAAAACCGACGGTCTCGAAAAGTGTGTAAAGATTATAGTCAAGTTCCATTTGGTGTAAAGCTCTGTCTTACAAGATACAAAATCCTGTAGGATATAGCAGATTGTAGAAAATGAAAAATCTTACTCCAAGTATTTTTGCGTAGTCGTTAAAAAGCAAATGAGCCGATTTTAAAATCGGCTCATTTGCTTTTACTGAAATAATTTTTTTTCTATTCTTCCTTATCCAACTTTTTTGTCAAAAAGAAACCGATCAAAAGCCCTGTTCCTGCCAATAAGAATATGGTTCCGGGCATGGCGAAGTCAGAATCTTCGGGTAAGTTGTTTTCAAGTATTCCTCCGAAAATGATACCAGCTCCTATTCCCATTAGTAGAAGTGCTACGTTCAAAATCAATATTTTCCAAATTGGTGCGGCCCTTTCCCGTTTTCCTTTAATAAAAATACTGGCGTCCGCCCCTTTTTCGATAAGGGCCATGCGTTCTTTGTTACGTGTTGAAAAATAAAGGTAGGCTATTCCGAAAATGACCAAAAAAATGCAAATAAAAATTAAGACTTCTCCTCCCATAATGATTGTTTTTTTAATCCCATCTATTAACGGGACCTGATTGATAAATAAACTCGTTCAAACGTATGACGGCGAACATTCAATCATGGTTACACAAAAAACTATTTTTTTTAAATAAGCTGTAACCCAATGTGTAATTTGTACGTCATATGTAGCAGATGAGCCTCGACCAAGACCAAAGTTATATTGATAAAGCCGTTAAAGGCGATACGCTTGCCTTTACGGTTCTAGTAAATCGCTATAAGCACATGGTCTTTACCTTGGCAATTAGAATATTAAAAAATAGGGAAGAGGCCGAAGAGGTGTCTCAAGACGTATTCGTAAAGATGTATCAAGCATTAGGTACTTTTAAGGGTGATTCCAAGTTTTCGACCTGGTTGTACAAAATAGCGTACCATCGAAGTTTAGATTATCTTAAAAAGCAAAAAAGAATTTTGGGCACTACATCATTAGACGAATTTGCAGAATCCCATATACCATCGCTCGATAATACGTTGGCCGTACTGGAAGCTAAAGAACGTAAAATACTATTGAAAAATGCGATGGACGAATTACTGAAAGAAGATAGTACAGTACTCACGTTATATTATTTTGAGGAACTGTCTTTGAAGGAGATTTCGGAAATTATTGGAATAGAAGCCAATACGGTAAAAGTTCGCTTGTTCCGAAGCAGAAAACGATTGGCCTACCTATTAAAAAATCGATTGGAACCGGAAACTATTAGAAGTTATGGAAAAAAATAAGGACAAGGAACTTGATATTTTTATAAAAAGAATCGTTAAAGAAATCGGATCGGAAGAACCGTCTATCGATTTTACCGATTCGGTGTTATCAAAAATCCGATCGGTCGATGAAAAGAGTACGGTGGTCTACCAACCCCTAATCTCTAAATCTACTTGGTGGATTTTGGCGGCAGCGGTAACCACAGTTCTCTTGTACGCCTTTTTCGGAAATCCCGATATAGAAAATAACTGGTTCGGTATCTTTCGCTTGAAAGAGTTGTCGGCTTTTAATCTTTTTGGAAAAATTCCCGACTTATCCGTTTCCGATACTTTTGTATATGGTTTTTTAGTACTCGCCCTTTTCACAGGTGTACAAGTCTTTCTTTTGAAACAGCACTTTGATAAACGATACACCCTGAATAAATTTTAACCGTCTTCTCTCGAATGGATAGGTCTAAAACAAAAGCGTATGTTGAACTGGCAGCCAGAATCTATGTATTCATAGTGTTGAATTTATACGGATTCGGTAAAATGGCAGGCCAGCAATTTTACAGAAAAGGAAAGTTACCGACCGAAGTCGCGCAACAGACCCTTGGTGAGGTTGGTAGCTTTGATTTGGCATGGACGTTTATGGGACATTCCTATTTCTATATCCTTTTCATTGGGCTCTCACAAATTATCGGGGCATGGTTGTTACTATGGAATCGGACCAAATTAGTGGGTATAGCGATATTATTACCGATTTTACTCAATATAATCGTAATTGATATGCTATTCTTCGACGATGGTAAATACGGGGCGATGGCAAGCGCCCTGCTTTATTTTTCGTTGCTTATTATTATCTTGATACTGAATAGAGAAAAGGTATTGGAAATTATTAGAATTACGACCAAGAATACACGTTCTATGTCGAAAGAGAGCGTATCAAGAAAACTAGTCTTTGCATCGTTATTGGTTATTTT
>ENA-ORXU01001346-ORXU01001346.1-marine-metagenome-genome-assembly--contig:-NODE-1346-length-21015-cov-4.062518_pt1 | contig 21015 bp, 17 predicted proteins | sample MGYA00237869_ERZ511484 | MGnify/ENA metagenome assembly ERZ511484
TCAGACGAGGTTTTTTCTGGCACCCATTCGTCTTCAATTTTTAAAACTCCAACTCAATACTAATTGGGCAATGATCCGAACCCATCATTTGATCATGTATGACCGATGAAACTAAATTGTCTTCCAAATCTCGCGTCAATAAAAAATAGTCAATACGCCATCCCGCATTCGTCTCGCGTGCACGCGTCCGCTGATTCCAAAATGTATATTGAACTTTGTCTGGATGAAAATGTCGAAACGAGTCAAATAGTCCAATGCCATACAACGCGTTCACTCCGTCAATTTCCATCTGCGTAAACCCGCTGGTTTTATTATAATTTTCTTTTGGGCGCGATAAGTCTAATGCTGTCGGTGCAACATTAAAATCACCGGTCACTATCAATGGTTTCTCTTGTGTGAGTTCGTATAGGTATTCATTGAATGCTTCGTCGAACATGACGCGATAGTCTAGTCGTTTCAATCCGCTGCCACTATTTGGAACATACACATCTACAAAATTGAATTCCTCATATTCTACTTTCAAAACTCTACCTTCCATATCATGTTCCTGCACGCCGATGTCCGGCATAGATGATATAGGTTCTTTCTTGCAAATAATACAAGTCCCACTATAACCTTTGCGCTCTGCACTATTGCTGTAGATGTAATAATCATCTGCCAGTTCTGCGAGTGCCTCAGCGACCTGATCATCTTGTGCCTTAGTCTCTTGTAAACAAAAAATATCGGCATCGAATGCTTTAAATTGATTGATGAAATCTTTTCTTACGGCAGCTCTTACGCCATTCACATTCCAGGAAACGAGTTTCATTTTTGACATATCGAAATATTGATTTGTAAAGTTGTGAAAGTATTAAAAAATAACGGCAATATGTAAAGCGAGGATAGAGTAAGTCGAATTAGAAAAGCCGATTATATTCGTAAACATAATCGGCTTTTTAATTTAGTCGTGTCTTATTAATATTCGATAAAAATAGGAAGTCTCGCCTGTGGTGCATCGCTCTCTATACATGAATTTAAAAAATCATAATAGGGAACGACACTCGATATTTTATCATCGATAGCAGCTTTGGCCACCTTGTCTTGATTGGTAAACGACTCCATCAATTGCTCCCATTGATTCTTGACTTTCGGATATTCATAGATGCGATAATCATCGAGTTCGGCCATGCTGGCGGCTTCTGCGATAGCATCTTCGAGCGTACCTATTTCATCAACAAGTCCGAGCGTTTGGGCGCGATTCCCTGTCCAAATTCGTCCTTGTGCGACTTTGTGTACATCTTCCACACTCATCCCACGGCCTTCAGCTACACGTTGCAGAAACACTTGATAATAATTGTCAACCATCATTTGGAGCGCTTGACCTTCTGCAGCGTTCGGCTCGTAAATACCATTTAATCGGGTAGAATACTTCGCGGTCGCCACGGTATCAAAGGTCATTCCAATTTTATCTTCCAGGAATTCGCGCGTGTTAGGCATCATCATGAATACACCGATGGAACCTGTAATTGTATTTGGTTGGCTATAAATCTTATCTGAACCACAAGCGATATAGTATCCACCTGATGCCGCTAAATCTCCCATCGAGACAATCACCGGTTTACCAGCTTCTTGAATGCGCTCGACTTCATGCCATATTGCATCTGATGAAATGACGCTACCACCTGGTGAGTTCACTCGGAGGACAACCGCTTTTACATCATCATTGTATCTGAGTTTTCGCAGTAGTGCCACATATTTGTCGCCAGTGATCATACCCGGAGTGTCTTCTCCGTCTCGGATTTCACCTTCGGCATATACCACAGCGACGCGTTGTTTACTGCTTCCACTCGTCGATTCTTTGTAGGACATTCCGTAGCTCGATGGATCGACTAAATACATTTTATCGTCTTCCTCTATTTCGATAAGCTCTTTTAATTTTCGAATGGCATCAGAACGGTATCCCAATTCGTCGACCATGTTTATGTCCGCTACTTTTTGCGGATTCCACGTGTCGAGGCTGTTCGCCGCGTCTAGCAATGTCGCTTTAGACAAGTCCGTGTGCGCAGCGATATCTTCTAGAAACAGATTATAAGATTCATCTAAATATTGACGTGTTTGTTCTCTGTTCTCTTCACTCATGTCGGTTCGTCGGAATGGTTCTGTCGCGCTTTTATAGTCGCCGGCATAGAATACATTCATTTCAACGCCCAGCTTATCCAATGTACCTTTAAAGAATGGGCTTACAGCACCGAAACCTCTAAAGTCGAGCATTCCAGTTGGACTGAGAAAAATATGATCAGCCGTAGAAGCCAGATAATATTGCATCTGGCCATAGTTATTCGCATGAGAAACGACTGGTTTCCCGCTTTCCTTAAAATCTATAATCGCATCTCGCAAAAGTCGACTGCTACTAAAACCCGTCATGATCTGGTCGCCATCGATATAAATTCCTTCGATTTTATCATCCTCTTTAGCATGCTCGATCATATCCAAAACATCATGAAGTCCAAGGACATCAGGGTTTTCGAAATTGAATGTGCGGTTTTCAGTATTATTGGTTTGCTCTGGCATAAACTGATCCAAGCGCAACGTCAGAATACTGTTCTTTTTTACCTCTTGGTCAGCTTCTGACCCGCCGGATGAATTAATAACAGCTCCGACGATGAGTGCGAAGAATATACCAAATACGATGGTGGCCAGAAGGACGCCAAGGCACGAAGCAAAAGTAAATTTGAAAAAGTCTTTCATACGTTCAAGTTTATATACACATTGATTGTTGTCCTGAGACAACGGATAATTTAACAAAGCATGAAGTTGGTAAATAGTTCTTGGTGCTCCGCTTTTTTTTGATGAACATCAGTAATCGCTCGATAAACGTGGTTGAGCGGTAAAATCCTGGTGGATAATTCAAGTTTTCGCTGTTTGAATACCTACGGTATCCCCAATATCTTATGCGTCTGGACACTCAACTGCCATTGCCGATTTTCTTGGATATAGGCTCGACAGGCTTCGGTATTTTGTTCCGTGAAGTTGCCATCCATGGGCTGAAGAAATCGGTGTTCGAATTTCATGTTGTTGAAATCTTTAGGATCAATTCCTTCTTGAGGAAAGACGATTTTCAATTCTTGCCCGTGATCTTGGACGATGGTTGTATTCGCTTTTGGACTCATACAAATCCAGTCTATACCTTCTGGCGCTGGTAGCGTGCCGTTTGATTCTAAGGCGATGATTATATCTTTTCGTTTTAATTCAGCAATCAACGCCTCGTCTAATTGCAGCAAAGGTTCTCCACCTGTAAAAACCGCATACGGACACTCGTCTGGATTGTCCCAAAGATTTAATATGTGATCGGTCAATGTTTTGGCCGAGTAATGACCACCATCGTGACCGTCTGTGCCAACAAAATCTGTGTCGCAAAATTGACAAATGGCCTTATGCCTGTCTTCCTCGCGTCCACTCCATAAATTACATCCGGTGAATCGCACAAATACAGCCCGACGTCCAGTGTGGTATCCTTCGCCTTGCCAAGTCAGGTGTATTTCTTTGATTTTATAATGTTTCATACGGTCCTTTTGAATATGGAACTAAACTAATGCAGAAATTATTCACTTAAAACAGCTGTTGCTTCGATTTCGATTAAAAACTTTTCATCAATTAATCCTGAAATCTGAATGAGCGTTGATGCCGGACGATGTTCACCGAAAAATTCCGAATGCCCTTTCGCTATTTCTCGCCACCGATCGATATGTAAGCAATATACCCTTGTTCGCACAATATTATTTTTTGTACCACCTTCAGCGATTAAATATTTTTCTATTGTTTGTAAAATAGAAATTGTCTGTTCGTATTCGTCACCTGGATTCTCTTGAGGACATACGGTGCCAGAAAATTCTATGGTATTTCCATGGCGAACGGCACGAGAATAGCCAAATACTTCCTCCCATGGCGCTCCCGATGAAATGTATTTTGGATTGAACATTATAGTTAAATTTTTTTATTTATCCTTTGAATATTTCGCGCGAACTCCAACAGATTGGCATGATAAAAATCAGACTGTATATCTTCAAATAGGGTAGGCGTTTGGTTTTTTCCTGTGATCCTGACAGTTCTCATATTTAGCCGTTGACCAAACTCAATGTCAGTAGCTTGATCTCCGACCATCCAAGAATTATTAAAATCGATATTTGGGAAATCCTCTCTCGCCTGTAATCCCATACCGGTATTTGGTTTTCTACATGTAGGGGCATCAGACGTTTTTCCAGGACAATAATAAACGCGATCAATGCGCCCGCCTGCTCTTTCTACTTCGCTGACCATATGGATGTGAATATCTTCCAATTGTTTCTTTGTCATAAACCCATATCCAATTCCCGCTTGATTCGTCACCACGACTATCGGTTCGAACAACGGGGCTAAAATAGCCAACGCTTCCAGTGCACCTTCATCAAAATAGAAATCTTCAATCGTATTTGCGAAGCCGTGTTCTATTGTATTGATGACCCCGTCGCGATCGAGAAACAGATGTGGTTTATTCATATAAGGTAGACAATGAGTTAAGGTGATTGTTCGTATAGTCTTGGTGACAAACTAAGTATCGATGCGATTGCAAGCTATTATTTTTTATCAACTGTAGTGAGAAGTTATTTTCGTACAATAAGTTTGTTAACTTTCCAATCATCAAGCGTACCATATTTCAAAATATATGCTCCTTCATCTTGAATATGAATTAGTTCATTAGTTATCTCTCCTGATTTTAGCAATTTACCATCAATATTATATAATTCAAATACACTATTATGCCGAAGATTTTTGAAGAAGATACTTCCAGTGGACGGATTGGGGAAAAATAGCATGATTTCGCTTTTCTTTTCCGTATTTGTAGCGGATAAGTAACTCAGGCTCATTTCATCCACCACAACTTCAGCATGGCCTGAATACCCTATCGGAGTTGCTCTGCTATTAGCCCGGATTTCAATCTTCAAAGTATCAGAAACATTTTTGCTAAGCTGAATTTCTAGAGTTTCATCTTGGTTTGATACACTTTCACGTTTCCAATAGCCGATTTGCTCTTCTTCCTGTCCATTTAATTGAGAAATGATCATCTCAATATTACATTCAGTATCCAAAGAATCGATCCTATAAGTCATCGATAGGGTATTATAAACATTGGTGGGCAATAAATAACAATACACTTTCCCAGGACCTAATCCTTCAAATGACGGTCCTCTAGATTTGATTTTCATTGCAAAAAGTCCATCTGTCAATGACATTACCTTAGTTACAGAAATAAAATTGGGGCCGACATTGTTAGTTGTCCAATGAGATGGATTTTCGTCCGTAAGATCTGTCTCCCAATTTTCAAAGGAGCCATTTGGAATTTGCGCAAATAATCCGCAAAAAAAGAAAATGTAAAGGATTGTAATTAGAGCTTTCATAACGTGTTGTTTTAGTGATTGTTGATAATTCAAAAAAAGTTGTGTTTCTCAATCGGGTTTTTACAATCCTACCATTTCCTTTATCTTGTTTGGTTTCTAATTCCTATAATCACTCGATTACAACCACTTTTGACGCCTGGCCATTAATCAAAATAAAATGATATCCTGATTCCCAACCAGATGTATTCACATACATTCTTCCTCCGGCGGAGCGATAAGACGTTTTCATTTGCCCCAAAGCATTATAAACGGTGATGTTGACTTCTTCCGGTCTGTTCCATTCGATAACTAATTGATCACTTGCCGGATTTGGAAACACATTCAAATCATAATTGACAAATCGATCCATTGTAGATGATAAACTGTCACAGAAATTAATATTTGGGTTAGTTTCAATAAAACCTTTTGGTGATAAATCTCTGCCGTCAAAAGCTACATTGTCTGACGGGATTCGTGTCATACGAAAAGTCAAGTTTGCATTAGCTGACAACATGGTGCCTTGATCGACAGGGCTTCCGGCCTGCAATGGCGTTTTATATTCCCAAACAATTTCATTACTCGGAGTGAGCTCGAAACTATATCCAAATCGACCGGAGCAAATTAGCGTATTTCCATTGGCCAACCGTTGAATGCTCGATAGTCCTGTCGAAAATAATTTCGTTGGCTCCGGATGCATATATGTTTTATCAAATATTTCAGGTAGCCAAGTATTTCCTTGCATTAAAAATTCATAGTAATAATTATTAAAATCAGGTTCAAGGATATTCGCAGTAGAAAAATCTTCACCGGCGCGATTATTAAATACTGCAATTTTTCCATAATCAGGAAAACTCGTCGGTAAATAATTATCTACCCAATGGGCGTCGTGCTGAAAAAATAATTGTTGATCGGTCGAATCACCCGATCGATATGCTTCGGGATTTCCCCATCGAAACATAAGATCGCCACCCAATCCGCTATTTCCACCTGAATGAGAAGCGGCTTGCGCTGTAGTCGTGGAATGGTCAATAATCCAAATTTCATTAAAATACGGGACACTCAACATGATCATATCGATGTCCATCATCGGCATTGGCTGATACAAGTAATCCATAGAATTGCTATGCATCCAATCTGGATGTCTGCGGTCTAACGGAAAATTTACATCAACCAAATTTGGATTGACGGCAACTACACCAAAATTGTCAACACTATTATCATGATCTTGTATCAGGTGATCCCAGACGTGCCATTCCCAGACGATGCTGTCTGTATCTGGATCCACTTCGATGATCATATCCGGCCACATTTCACGATCATCCAGATTCGAGGTGTCGCGGCCGGCCATCTGACATTCATCAACATTTTTCAGTTCCCAAGCGAGCATCAATATATTACCATCATGGGTGACAGCTATATCGTGATGAAGACGACGGGTAGAATCATTTAATGTATAGCTCCACTTTAGGTCGTTGTCCCAACTTCTGATTTCTACAGTGGCGCCGCCCCCTCCGGCCCAAATGCGGTCCGTAGTTGAACTCACAGTTCGTTTGGTTTTGACTAAATCGCCATTATCCAAAAGGTAGGCCGTATTGCCCGGTACAAATTGGGCAGAGTCTTCCCACGTATGAACGATTTCCCCACAATTGTTGATCAAATAGACATTGGGCTGTCTGTGCGGATATATGAGATTGTAACCATCGAAGGATTTCATCGGATCATAGCTGAGAAGGCCGACAGTATTCTGTGCGAAACCGGCTGAGATCGTCAAGACCATAGCGAAAGAAAATAATATATGTTTCATAAAAAGATATTAGCTGTATTCAAAAGACACCAAAAGTGGTTGCAGCCCCTATGCAACGTATCATTTAACAACTATATGAATCAAGAATAGGAGCTTCAATCTGACCGAAAGTTATGAAGATAGGTCTATGTGAGCAAATTGCTTGATGATTAGGAGGTTTTATCGCAAAAAGAGACTTCGCGGTAGACTTAAATTCTCTTTTCGACATGATAACTGTTGCGCTTCGGCGCGTTTCGCGAAATGAGTTCCGCGAGAAACCCTGTCAAAAAGAGTTGTGAACCGATAATAAGGAGTAAGATTCCCATAAAAAATAGTGGGCGATCAGCTATCCCATAATAGTCGTATATCATCTTCATGACCGTGAGGTATATGAGAATGATGAATCCTAGTGTGAAGAATATGATACCAAGCGATCCAAATAAATGCATTGGGCGCTTTGCAAACTTACCGACGAAAGTGATGGAGAGCAAATCCAAAAAGCCGTTAATAAAGCGTTCTAGGCCAAATTTTGTAACGCCATATTTTCTGGCTTGGTGTTGGACTACTTTTTCACCAATCTTGCCATATCCAGCCCATTTTGCGATAGCCGGAATGTAGCGATGCATTTCACCATAGACTTCAATTGATCTTACGAGTTGGCCCCGATACGACTTGAGGCCGCAATTGAAATCGTGCAGTTTAATGCCTGTGATATATTGGGTAACTCGGTTAAATAGTTTCGATGGAATCGTCTTGCCGATTGGGTCATGTCGCTCTTTTTTCCATCCGGAAATCAAATCAAATTTTTCTTCTTTGATTAAACGATACAATTCTGGTATTTCATCAGGACTATCTTGCAGATCGGCGTCCATAGTGATCACTACATCACCTTTCGTTTGTTGGAATCCAGTATGAAGTGCAGCAGATTTACCATAGTTTCTTCTGAATTTGATGCCTTTCACAATGTCGAACTGTGCGGCCAATTTTTCAACTACTTCCCATGACCGGTCAACACTGCCGTCGTCAACTAAGATTGTTTCTGCCTCGATGCCCATATCTTTCACCACGCGGTCTATCCACTCGACCAACTCGGGGAGGGATTCTTCTTCATTGAATAGCGGAATAACTACCGATAAATCCATGCCCAAAGTTAAGATTGTTTTTTACTATACGAGATGGAAGACGCGATCATGAAACCACCTATTGCTGCTTGAAAGTAGGAGAGCGCATATCGACCAAACTGGAAGGACATATCGACTTCTTTGATATTCAAATCTTGCAGCCCAACCGACATGCGATTAACCTGTTCCGTATAAATATCTGGATTGACATAAGTAATCATGATAAAATAAAATATATAGTAGATTAAATTGGCAATCAGGAAGCAAATAAATAAAGGTCTAACAATTTCGCGAAAATGCACCGCTCCTTGATCGACGACTTTATTGGCGAGAAGCACCATAGCGATGACATAAAATAACATTGTGCCCCAATAAATCCATTGCGATAAAAAAGCGTCAATGCTGATCGTGTACGCTAATAAAAATGTGGCTATTGTAGCCAAGCCTGCGATAATGCCAAATTTAATAGCCAAATTTATACGTGCGGTTTATCTTTTCGCATCACGGCTGCAATGATCAATGAAATGACTGCGGATCCAATCAGCGCAAAAATCCATCCACCTATCGATTTTAATGCAGCAAATGGGTCTTGTGCTTGCAATTCTGCTTGCTCCATTGCCTGATCAATGATGTCTTCATCGGTACCCATTTTTTCCATGAATTCACGTGTGGAATCCATAATTTCTTGCATGCTTCCAGGATCGATATATCCAATGTAAATGGCAGAAAATAAAGTTCCAAGAAATCCTGCTAGAAAGACGGCGACAAAAGATGCGCCGAAAGCCGTTCCAAATGAAATATGACCGCCGAGGTTAACCTCCCGATGCTCGCGCACGGCGCGGTATCCCCCGATGATGTAAAAGACATAGGTAAATGCCCCAATCACCATACTAAGAATAAAATTGCTTGACAAGTTTGCAACTTGAACAATAAGGGTCAAGATGATTGCTGCACCAGCCCAAATCAAACCATTTTTAATTGATGTAGGTAAAAATGACGGCTCTTCTCCTAGGTAACTATCTTCCATTGTTTTGTGGTTTTTATTTCCTTAAATATAACTGATTTCCTAATACTGTCCCGATTACTCGACCGGCAAACGATTTTTCTCGATAAGGGGTATTTCTTGATTGAGAGTTTGTGTGAGTCCTTTTATAATTTGTTTCACCTGAAAGCGAAAACAAAGATAAGTTCGCCGGTTGACCTTTGGCGATGGAAATAGCCGAATGGCCTAAAGCTTTTCTAGGATTGTCGGATAACCATCGTGAAACGTCTTCGGGTCCCACATCTGGAATAGCAGTAACTAAACTGAGAAATGTTGTCTCCAGCCCAATGGCGCCAAACGGACTTGCACCAAACTCTTTTTCTTTTTGTTCGAAACTGACGGGACGGTGATTGGAGACAACCATGTCTATAATGCCGGACTGTAATCCTTCAATCATTTGAATTCGGTCATCATCTGACCGCAAAGGAGGGAGTATTTTGAAGTTTTCATTGTAGTCAGCTACGTCCTGTTCCGTATGCATTAAATGCATGGCAGACACTGACGACCAAACGGATAACCCTTGCTCTCGTCGCATCCGAAGCTGGTCGAGCGATTCGCCATGACTGACCAAATGAGCAAATAGCGTTGCTTTCGAATACGACGCTAGTGAAAGTTCGCCAGATAAGGTTGCCACTTCTTCATAGCCAGGCAGCCCAGGCAGCCCCATGCGGGCACTTACGACAGACTCATTGACTTGCCCTTGTTTCAATCGTCTGGTTGAACCTGGTATAGTCAAGATGACGCCCTCAAATTGAGCTGCATATTCCATGGCTTTGCTCAGCATCGCATTATCAAAAGATCGATAAAAACCATCGGTAAATAAGGCGGGACTAACTGATGAAATATCAATCATCTCAGCTAATTCTTCTCCATCGAGCCTTTTGCTGACTGCACCAATCGGGATGATGCTTACACCTCGTTCACCGCGAGATTTAATATCACTGATGATATGTCGATTGTCGAACGGTCGTGAATCATTTGAAAAAATAGCAACGGCAGTGTAACCACCAGCGCTTGCGGATTGGGACAATGAATGTATCGTTTCGTGCACCTCATCTCCAGGCTCACCGCAATATGCGCCTATATCACACCAACCTCCGCCCACATGACCACCATTAACATCGATAACTTCCATTGAAGAATCAGCAGTTATCTCAGAGTCGATTAAATCAATTATGCCATTCTTAACTAATATGTCAGCGACCTTCAAATGAAAAGGAGACGATGGATCGATAACTGATGCTCCTTTAATTAATATAGAATTATATTCACCTGACATGAGGATTTATTTATTTTATGTTCTTATGATAAATAAATTGCGTAAATCTAAATTATTAAGTCTTAAAGTGTCGTAAAAGTAATTGTTCGATTAATAAAAATAATAAGGCAAGAATAATGCACCATTTCCAGTATGTTGTATTCTTTGTTTTTTGGACAAGGGCTTGTGCGACATTAACTTCTTCACTTGTATTCATCAATTTTATATGGTCGGCAGACAATGCACTTATTTCATCGTCGGACATCGCTGTCATATCAGACTCGCTCCGATCAAAATTAAATGCAATTTTTGCCAACATAGAATCCTGCGTCATTAACCGATAGAATCCTGGTATATCTATTTGGTCGCCTGCGTATAAATTAATGTTTTTCAGTTTTTGATATCGCGCGGGAATGACCTCTGTATTTCCCACAAGTCGATATACCGGATCGGCGCTATTCGCGAGTGATGGAACGATGATGGCTCTGTTTTCTCCGATCGTATAGTATGGATCGATTCCATTTCTAGAAGAAATACTCATCCGATGGACCATGGGCACTAGGAATGAACCACTCGATAATATATTTGACGAGTTTTCATCACTCGGCTCCGTGCATAAATAAAAATTTCCTTGCTCACGTTTGTATCCTAACAGATACGGTGCACGATTTCGCAAACTCAATAAAGTTTCTCTGCCGGCAACTCCTTTATTTTGAATAGAGTAGTATCTATTTACTTCTGGGGTTTTTAGATTTTTGCCGGTTCTTCGATACACATTTCTGAAAACGTATGAGGCTGTATTGATATTTAGAACGGCTAGTTCCTCATCACGCAATGATCCGTATAAATTTGCGTCGATTAATTTAAAAAGATTATTGTACGAGGCGACATCACCATTTGATTTTGGGAAAAACAAAACATTTCCTCCCGAGCGAATGAAGTTATTTAATTCTGTGGCTAACCCAGATGAAATTGTATTTAAACCATCCACGATAATCATATCGTAAGAACTGAAGTCAGAATAAACTATATTTTGAACTGCTCGGCGATTAAATGTCGTGCGATTATTTCCTTGCACGGCAGCTCTGAAGAACGCCTCATGCTGATTATCGTTTATCAATAGCACATTCACCCGATCGCTGACAGATACGGTGAGTAACAATTCATCGTCAAACTCTACCGACGCGTCTTCAACAGCAAGTCTAAGTTCTTTCCATCCAGCCGATGAAAACGACATAGGAATCGTATCGATAATACTTGCACCTGCATCGAGGTCAAACGATCCGGACGGTCGCGTCTGTCCATCGGTGGTAAACGTCAAAGCCACATCATCGACATCGGATCCACCATGATTCGTCAGCTTCACAAATAGTTGAGTAGCTTGTCCCGGCAATAAAACCGGATCGTTGATCCATGCGCTATCAACAGAAAGATTTGAAACCAACACGGGATTCAGTCGGACTATCTGTAACTGGTCATCAGCTTCAAAGTCGGGTAGGGAAGTGAATAGGTTTTGTTGACCATCTGTGATCACAAATGCATTGACATTTCCATCATCGATCCGAGCTTTCATCTGCTGTTGTCGCCCGACAATTTGGCTAAGATTTTTTACTGAACCGCTTAGTGTTGTACGCTTTATTTTATTGATCGCTTTTTCTTTCTCTATCCATTGCTGGTCTTCTCCAGCAAATGAGTGATCGAATATGTGAAATGAAAAGTGATCGGGATATGCTCTGACGCTCTCTATGGCAATATTTTTGGCTTCTTCCAAAAGACTCAACTGCGTTCCCCCAGCTTCCATAGAAAACGAGTTGTCGATAAATAGGCTCACATGATTGGCTTCGTTGCCAGCTTCTTTTAAGGCAGATTTGAATGGTTGAGCAAAGGCGAAGATGATGAGTGCCATTGCCAGCAGGCGACAAAATAAAACTAATAAATGCTTAAGTCGACTAGCGTTTTTCTGAACTTCCTTTGCCTCATATAAAAATCGCGTGTCAGAGAATAGTACTTTCTTATATCGTCTAAAATAAAAGAGGTGTATGATGATCGGGATGACCAACGCAGCTAGAAACCACAATATACTCGGATTCAGAAATTGCATATCGGCAAATGTACATAACGCACCATGAGCGCACTATCGTTTGTGCATCTTTTAATTTTAAGTGGAAATTCCAAAGTCGTCAAGGAGGGCTAGACCTATATTTTATCGCAGTAAGGCCAATTCACCGTTGTAGTCGATCACTTCACCATTCGTAGTGACTATGCTGATAGAATACAAGTAAATACCATCTGGTGACTCCTTATCATTTGTATAACCGTCCCAGGTAAAATCAGTTATCGATCGACTCAATTCGGAATCGTTTTTCATTCCAAATACTTGATTGCCCCAACGGTTAAATATCCGCATAGATTTAACGCCTTCTACGTATTCATTCGCAAAAATCTCTAATTCGTCATTTATACGATCGTCGTTAGGCGAAAAGGCTGTTGGTATAAAGACTTTCACAAGCGATTTAGGATTGATCCTGATACTCGCGCGCTCGGTACAGCCGTAAGCATCGGTAACAATTAATTCTATCATGGCGGGCTGTGAAAGCGTCAATGTCTGATCTAGACAATCAGCACAATCAGACTCCGCGACACCGATCCATTGAATGGACTCCATCTCAAAATCAAGACGATTTACAATTCCGCTAAGCAAAAATGGTTCTCCAATGATGGCTTCCTGAGACTGTGTTAGTTCAACCGTCAATCCATCACTGACGATGTAGTCCAACGATACTTCTTGTACACATCCAGAATTTAATCGCACTAATACGGGCTCAAGTCCACGCACATCAATTTGTTCATCTGCTTCATATTCTGTCTCCTTATATATGATCGCTTGAGCAAACTGTTGTTGATTTTGGACTATGCGAAATCGACCAGCGTCAAACACGCAATTTGAATATGTCAATTCATAATCTACTTGGTGCAATGAAGGCTTCACCACGATACTATCCATGGCCATACAGCCAGTGTGAATGTTGATGGCCTCTACCACATAAGTCCCCGCCGCATCTACGCTAATCGAGCGGTTTGAAATTCTATTCAATGGGTTGTCCGAAGGATACCATGTATATTCTATAGGTTGATCGCTTGGCCCGACCGCAAGTAATCTAGCCATACCCTTGCAATCTAAATCGACCGGATCACCGGCGTCAATAATAGGCGGGAGTGCTTGAACGATCTCAACTACCAATGATGATATACAGCCATTCTTGTTGACCACTTCCATAGTATACCAACCGGGTTCGCTTACCTGCAGTGTTAGTTGATCAGCCGACATCACTTCAATTTTTCCATCCGTCGTAGACCATGTGATTTCTTCAGCATGTGAATCAAGCAGGACGGAAACTTCGGCGAGATCTTGTGAACAAGTCAATGTATCAGCATGTGCAAGCGTAATCACTGTCGCACTAATATCAATATCAACCATAACAGAATCTAAGGCTTCACATCCATTGTCTCCAACGACGCTAAGCACATAAATTCCAGGCGCTGTGGCTATAGGTCTCAAAGGATCAGTTCCGGGTAAAATAGCGCTTCCGTTTCGGGCGATCCAATTTATCGTCTCACTTCCGGTCGGATTATTAATGATACCATCCAGTGCTACTTCATCAGCACGACAAGGTATAACCATATCTATACCAGCAGAAATAATCGGCATCTCTCGATCATTCTCGATAAGAAGCTCATGTCGACTTGTACACTGGTTGTCAATTTGAGTAGCATGCAATACATATGTGCCAGGCTCGTCAATGAGAATGTCTAATTCATCCGTACCAGAAATGATATGACCATCAGAGGTTGTCCATGAAAAAGTAAATTCTTTAGTGTGATCTTCAAAATCGGGAATGATATGTAATTCGTCATCCAGGCAGGTGATTTTATTATCATGAAAAATCGCCTGTCCAGAAAATGTGTCCAATGCCACCATATGATTGACTCGGTCTTCGCAGCCGCTCGATGCAATGGCATACACCACATGCATACCACCGTGAGTTGTTTTCAGTTGAGCGTGATTCAATACAGGGGAGAATGCACCCGATGGATATTGCAGCTTATAAGTCAGGTTATCCGGTTGTGCAATGTCAACATGAATCGCAGTCTCATCGACATCGCATGAAAGTGGAAAACTACTGACACCTAAAATTCTAGGCTTTTCTTCATTGTTTTCTACGAGTACGCTTTTGCTAGCGACACAAGATGTGCCAGCTCGAGAAACCATGAGTGTATACGTACCACTTTTATCGACAACAGGGCTTAGTGTTCGATCACCGCTTACTATGTTTCCATCAATGGTCGTCCATTCATAAGAAAATGATGATCCCGCAGAAGAACCATTACCATCCAGCGTGATAGGATCACGATCACAATTGATTTTAGCTGGGTTCGCAACACGCGCGGTTGGTTGACCAGCTTTAAAGCTTCCTGCCTTCAAAAAGACTGCAGAATCCCATATCCCATCTTGTACGTCCGCAATTCCAAGTTTGAGGTGGTATCGCTCCATCGGAACTACTCTGTGTCCTGCAGTCAATATAACTGTGTAGCCATCATACTCCAAGCTTGATACGGACGCACCGTCTTGACCCAGCATGGTAATAATGCCATCTCGTGGTACATCCAAGCGACAATTATCATAGTGTTCTGGTGTGCCGAGCAGTTGATCTTGCGGGGTGTTATCGATGAAAAAATCGTAGTTCAGATTGTGATTGATATTCTTGACTGTAATGTTGTCATTACTACCAGGACTTGTCGCAATGTTAGTAGCATTGTTCGAATATGGGCCTGATATCCCAGGGCCACTTAAGAAAAATCCGAAAACGTCATTGTATAGTGTTGCTGGTCCTGCAAAATCGCAATATTCTTCAGATGCGAATACAAACTGAAACTCTATATAATCTTCGAGTGGCGTGAAATCAAACTCTATGATGGCATCATCTCGGATGAAATTGGTGTTTTCATTGGCTACTCGACCCAAGTCTGCATCTCCAACATGTGCACCGTCAAAAAAATCGGTGGCTGTGCCTGTTCGTGAATTAGGACCAACGGCATCCTTGACACTTCCGGTAGACAATATGATACCATCTTCCATTTGAACGGCATCCATTCCATTCGAAAAATACCCGATCTGACTTGACCGTCCAGTGAATGTTACATTTTCAATTTCTGCACATTGCGACTGAATTAGTATGTCACTTACAAGTTGTTCGACAGAAAATGAGTTGGTATCAATAGAAATGTTATCCTGAGCGCACACGAGCGCACAGAACGGCAGTAGAAAAAATAAGATACTTTGTAGCCGCTTCACCTGCTTAGATAGAATAGTTATATTTATTCGTATATCTGATGTTGAGATTCCGAAATTCAAATATACAAAAATTTTAGAAATGGCACTCGCAAGCTTCGTTGTCAGTTTTTAACATATTAATAGAATAAATTATATGTATTTTTATAATATGAGAAATACCAGTCTTGATTTGTGGCGAAAATAATGGATATAAAAGCATTAATTTATCGGGGATTTGAAGGTGATGCATTCGATTCGGATGAATATAAACAGATGTATGCCACTGACGCTTCTATTTATTTAGAATGGCCGGAAGCTGTGGTTTTTCCGAGAAATACTCGGGACATTCAACTATTGGTCAAGTTCGCTCTTGAAAATGGCACGTCAATTATTCCGAGAGGAGCGGGCACATCGCTGGCGGGACAATGCGTTGGGAGTGGTATCGTCATGGATGTTTCGCGGTATATGAGGAGTATCCTGGAATTCGATGAAATTCAAGGTGTGGTGACTGTCGAGCCAGGTGTTGTGCGCGATGAACTGAATCATATGTTGCGAGACACAGATTGGTTTTTTGGTCCGAACACGTCGACGTCTAATCGAGCGACAATTGGTGGTATGGTCGGCAACAATTCGAGTGGTACGACTTCGATTTCACATGGGGTGACGCGAGATAAATTACTAGAGTTAGAAGTTGTGCTCGCAGATGGTTCGAATCATATCATAGACCATAAAGGTTTTCATGCTATGCCAAAGTCTGAAGATGTTTGTACAACGACAGATGACGTCAGCGGTTTTTTTGAGGAATTTGTAGGAGATCGAGCATTACATGACTCCATTGAGCATGCGTATCCTCACCCCAACATTCATCGTAGAAATACCGGCTATGCTCTAGATTATTTAATACGCGACATTGAGCATAATCGTCCAAACTGGTTAAACATTATTTGCGGTTCGGAAGGGACGTTGTGTGCGATCGCGAAAATTAAAATCAAACTTGATAAAAAGCCACCTGAGCATTCCGCCATTGTGGTTTCTCATTACGATGAAATGAACACGGCGCTTAGTCAAGTGCCAAAGTTGCTTCATCTTGAAGGAATTTTTGCCTTGGAGCTGATGGACGATTTAATTATTGAATGTGCATCGAAGACGGCTTCGCAGCGGGCAAACTTATTTTTTATAGTTGGTAACCCCAAGGCTGTTCTGATTTCTGAACTGCGAGCGGATACGATACAAGAGCTGAAAAAGCTCATCCAGAATTATAAAAATCAAGCTCATGAAGCATATGCAAATCGAATTGTAGAAAAAACGGAGAGTGCTAAGGTGTGGGAAGTTCGCAAGGCAGGGCTAGGCGTTTTGTCTAATATCGCAGGAGATGATCAGGCATTGGCATGTATCGAAGACACAGCAGTAAATCCCGATGTATTGGCTGATTATATTGATGCATTCACAAAAATCATGGCTTCACATAATCAAAAGGCCATTTATTACGCGCATGCCGGTGCGGGCGAAATACACTTGCGTCCCGTCTTAAATTTAAAAACCGAATCAGGTCGAAGGACTTTCGAAACAATTTGCGAGCAATCAGCCAAGCTCGTCAAAAAATATAATGGCTCTTTATCTGGCGAACATGGCGACGGTCGAGTTCGCGCACCTTTTATAAAAGAATTTTATGGAGAAGAAATCTATGCGTCTTTTATAAAATTAAAAAATGCTTTCGATCCAGAAAATATTTTTAATCCTGGTAAAATAACTAAACCGAAAAAATTACTTGATGATATTCGGTTCTCCGCGAAGCCACTTACGCAGAATTCGCTTCATCATATTTATTCTTATGATCCTGACGAATCGTTATTTCATCATGCAGAGCGCTGCAATGGATCTGGTGATTGCAGGAAGTCGCACGATTTAAGTCCTGGAATGTGCCCAACCTATCAAGCTACAGGTTTGGAACATCACACGACTCGGGCACGCGCCAATCTTGTGCGTGAAGCACTTAGTAACAACGGCGGGTCGTCATATCCATTGGCATCTCCCGATCTGGCACTATCCATGTCAAGCTGTTTGTCATGCAAAGCTTGTCAAACAGAATGTCCGTCAGGTGTTGACGTTTCATTGATGAAAAGCGAATATTTGTATCAAGTCAGATCGGCCGGAAAGCATCGACTTCGGGATTATTTATTGGCACATCCGGTGATGCTCTATAAATTAAATAAGCACATTCCTATACCAACAGGAGTTTTTAATTCAATTGGATTCAAATTGTTTTTTAATAAAATAGGGTTGACTGATAAACGTCATTTCCCTTTACCCGTTCGTAGATCATTAATCGATATTTTATCGAAGGAAAAGCAATCACCGAAGACTGTTGTCAGTGATAAAAAAATAATACTAGCAGTCGATGAGTTTGTGAATTATTTTGATGTGGCTTCCGGGTTGGCGTGTTACAAATTATTAAAAATTCTCGGCTATCAGGTCGAATTATTGCCATATACGAGTGGACGTGCCTTGATTTCTAAAGGCTTTATGAAAAAGGCAGTAAAAGTTGTTGAAAAAAATATTGAGTTGTTTCATCATGCCGCTAACCGTGCACATGCCATAGTGGGAGTCGAGCCGTCCGCGCTGTTAAGTTTCAGAGACGAATATTCGAAATTAACCAAGGGAAATAGCCGTCAAAAACTGTCCTCGATAATTGATCAATTATTTTTAATAGAAGAATTTCTAGTATCTGAGATGGAGCAAGGCAAATTGGATCTAGGCCAGTTTTCGTTTCGTCCAAATATTAAGATACTTCATCACGTGCATTGCCATCAGCGCGCTCTGGGACAAAAACATGCCGTCAGTAAGTTGTTAAATAGCGTGCCCGGTTGGATTTGTGAGGAAATCAAAACGGGCTGTTGTGGAATGGCCGGAGGATTTGGCTACGAAAAAGAGCACTATGAGCTGAGTCAAAAAGTGGCTGAACTAGGATTGTTTCCTGCTATTCGAGATCGTCAAGACCATTATACGGTTGCGTCCGGTATGAGCTGTCGACATCAAATTCACGATGGGTTACAACGTAAAACTCATCACCCTGCGGCGATTTTATTAAAGTTTATGGAATAGTTGCGAAAATCAGGACGCCTCAGCAACCGCATGGGATGTCCGATCACTCTTAAAAGCTAACTCCCACACACCAAAGAGGACTCCGGTAAAAACTAAGTTTCCGATAAGTGTACCTTTAAAAAATGCCAATCCAGCGACGTAAGCAGCCGTCAATCCAGCTAAGGTTTTCGGGTATAAAATACCCTCGACCCATGTGCCAAAATTGCTCACCAAGAAGAATATCAACGAAGCGGACAAAGACGCAAGAATGAGATTTTTGATTTTAATCTTTTTTAACAGCAACGAACCGACCAACACCATGATCAATATGGCCGCAGCGCTAAACATAAACGGCGTTGACGCCAACACAAATCCATCGTAATAAGCTGCATAGACGATATTGTTTAAAAAGAGATCACTGATCCAAAATGCAAATACAGGCATGATCCAGGCAAGCCATTTTTTATCGATGTAGGCTGCTCCAAGCAAGGCCATACCTCCGATAGGTGCAAAATTGAGTGGATGTGGAATAATGCGCATGGCTGCTGATGCAATCATAATCACGATCATCATTATCCAGTGTTTCTTTTTCATCTCAAATTTCATGTTACAAATATATAGATTTCGTTGTAAATGTGGAAAAGGTAGTGACTCTGAAAGTATATGCAACTTCATGTTCATTTCACGGTTGCAAGGATGCAAGTCTGAATTTCGTACATACTATTTCTATCTACTCACTTTACTAAATCGTATTCTCCAATAAGTACTTCAGCTGGAATACCTAACAGTTTGTTTATCTGTCTAATCATCTTTAGCGTAAGTCTTCGTTTTTTATTTAGAATTTCAGATGCTTTGCTTTTACCTCCAACTATTTCCGCTAGATCTTTGCTCCTCATATTATTTTGCTCCATTTTGAATTTAATTACTTCAATTGGATCAGGATCAGGAAAGGTTGGTTCAACCTTTAATTCATAATTTTCAATTAACATTGCTAGCAACTCAGCTTCTTTAAAAGTTTGATCTTTAGTTGTAGAATCAAAGATCACTTCTAGTCTTTCGAGTGCTCGATTATATTCTTGCTCTGTTGAAATTATTGTCCAATTCATATTTCTAATGCATTTATCTTGTCGTATTGGCTATGTGTCCCAATAAATCTAATCCATATAGTATTTAGATCAAAATTTGCTTTAATCTCCGACCGATATTTATTTCCTGTTATATTAAAGATGAATCTACTTTTTCCAATGGATCTGCAGTTTGTAAATGCAGATAAGAATTCATCAGAAGATTGGTATTGTGTCAATTTTACTTCTTTATACCATCCTAATAGTTGGTTTTCGCAATCATCGTGCTTCAACCAAAATTCTCTCAACGTTCTTTTAGACAGCACTCTCATAACACAAATATAAGAATTTAGTTCTGTTTTAGGGAACTTTCGTGTTTGAGTATTAATGCCCATTTCGCCACGAACTGAGTCTGTATAGAATAATTTCTAATTACTTTGTGATAAATAGAGGCGCGAGGAAGGAGAATAGCCGTTGCTCTGCGACTGATAAGCAGCGAAGAGATATCACAAAGGATGACGAAATAATCATACATGAGTCATACGTGAATTTAGTTCTTGGCGCACTAGTATCTTGGTTATATTCGCGTCATGTTCACAAATCAATCTCGTAGCCATGTTCTTTAATCTTGCTCGACAAGGCGAAAATCATTTTGGTCAATACGCGGTGACTATCGCCCTAACCTTTTTGGGGCTAGTGGTCGGGAATGTCTTGATGGTAGCATATTATTATGTAGTAACAGGCGTTTTGATTCATGATGCTGCGGATATTGGAGCGTTGGAAATAGATAATACTGTTCGATTAATTGGTATTCTCATGCCTTTTATAGCAGGGCTCCTTTCTTTATTGTTTTGTATCAGCTCGATTCATAAGCGTCCGTTTCTTACCGCACTGACTTCGCGACATCGACTAGATTGGAGTCGAATATTTCTCGCATTTGG
>ENA-ORXU01001348-ORXU01001348.1-marine-metagenome-genome-assembly--contig:-NODE-1348-length-20966-cov-3.844176_pt1 | contig 20966 bp, 19 predicted proteins | sample MGYA00237869_ERZ511484 | MGnify/ENA metagenome assembly ERZ511484
ACGACAAAGATAAACACCGGCACACCGCGCATCTCGTCCAGCGTGGCGGTGCTGCCAAAAACCCGCGCGAAGAAGGGATAGGTTTTCGCGGTGAGCCAGAACACCAGAATGGCAAGCAGGGCGTAGACCGCAACGGATCGCCAGACATGGCCCAGCGCGTAATGCGCGATTTCATGCCCCGTTACTGCGCGGACCTCGTCGAGCGAGGCCGCCCCCATGGCGACATCCGAAATGGCGATGCGGGCAAAGCCGCCGACGCCGGAAACATTGGCGGTGAAATTGTTCGATTGGCGTGATCCGTCAAACAGGAACACACGGTCAGCCGGCACAGCGGCATCACTCGCAAGCTCCAGCACTGCGTCGCGCACTTCGCCTTCGGGAATGGGTTCATATTCGTTGAAAATTGGCTCAATCACGGCGGGGGCGAGAAGCAGGAAGAATGCGAGCGCTCCGGCAACCAGACCGCCGCTCCAAATCCACCAACCCTTCCCGGCGCGGCGGATCAGCGCATAAACGCCAAGCAGGAACAGCCCGCCAATGATCGCCGTCAGCACAACTTCGACCGCGCCTTGCGACAGGAAATCACCAAACGGCTGGCTGGTGCGGCCATATTGCGTCTCGCGCCACCAATCGCTGTAGAGCGCCCAAGGCAGAGTCAACACGGCTGAAACCAGCAGGTAGACTGCCGCAATGCTGAAACTGCGCAAGGCCCAGCTGCGCTGTTCTATCCGCTGTGCCAATGTATCGAGAATGCCGCTGCGTACGATCAGCCATGTGACCAGCGCAGAGACTGCCAGCCCGCCCAAAATCAGCCAGTGATTGCCAGTGGTGTAGTCTCGCGCAAGCGCCAAAGCCTTTGGATCAAGTCTGTCGAGATAGGCCTGCGTTGCGGCAGCCGGATCGAAAGTCAAAGTCTCCGCTCCCCACAAGACCGCTTAGTTTTCTAAGCAAGTCCAAGAACATCGCGCATTGTATATCTTCCGGCTTTACAGTCAATTAACCATGTTGCGCCGCGCACTGCGCCATTGGCGAAGATCAGCCGGTTCTCGGCACTGTGCGACAGGGTGATGCGTTCCTGCTCTCCGGCAAAGATTACGCTGTGGTCGCCCGCCACGGTTCCGCCGCGCAAGGCTGCGAAGCCAATCGCGCCATCGGCCCGTGCGCCGGTATGCCCATCACGCCCGCTTTCGCTGTTTTGAGCAAGATCGATGCCGCGCGCCTCTGCTGCCGCTTCGCCCAGCAGCAGTGCAGTGCCGGACGGCGCATCCACTTTCATGCGGTGGTGCATTTCCAGCACTTCAATGTCCCAATCCGGCCCCAGCCGCGCCGCAGCTTCCTTCACCAGATGCGCCAGCAAGGTCACGCCGAGCGACGTATTGCCAGTTTGCAGGACAGGGATAGCGCCCGATGCGCTTTCGATGGCAGCATGGTGCGTTTCATCAAGGCCAGTGGTGCCAATAAGGATCGGGATGCCAGCCCCGACGGCAGCATAGAGATTGTCTTTCAGCGCAGCGGGCGCAGAGAAATCGACCAGAGCATCGCTGCTATCAGCCAGATCGGCGACACTGCCGCCCTTGTCCACGCCGCCGGAAAGCTCGTGACCTGCCGCAGTGACCGCTTCGCGCAAAGCTTCACCCATGCGCCCCGCGCTGCCGATAATGCCTATCCGTGCCATTGCCACTCCTGTGCAGCGCATCCGATATGCGCGTCTTTCCACGTCCCTACATTGTGACTACTTGATGGCAATGAACACTTATCGCAACATCGTGGTTCTTACGGGTGCCGGAATAAGCGCCGAAAGCGGCCTGAAGACATTTCGCGCAGAAGACGGCTTATGGGAAAACCACCCTGTTGAGCAAGTGGCCACACCCGAGGGCTTTGCCCGCGATCCCGATCTGGTGCAGCGTTTCTATGACGAGCGGCGCGCACAAGTGCTGGCCGCAAAGCCCAATGCCGCGCATGAGGCGCTTGGCCGGTTGGACCGCGAATTTGGTGGTGAACTGTTAATCGTCACGCAGAACATTGACGATCTCCACACACGCGGCGGCGCGCGGCGCGTGCTGCATATGCATGGCGAGGCGCTGTCGGCCTGGTGCCTGAGCTGTGATGCGCGCCATCCGTGGGAAAACACTTTGCGCGATGGCCCGCCGTGTCCGTCTTGCGGAAAGGCAGCGATGCGGCCCGATATCGTATGGTTTGGTGAAATGCCGTATCAGATGGACCGCATATTCGCCGCGCTCTCGGCTGCAGACCTGTTCGTCAGCATCGGCACAAGCGGCGCAGTCTATCCGGCGGCGGGCTTTGTGCAGGCAGCGCGCGATAGCGGCGCGCAGACGCTGGAGCTGAACTTGGAGCGAAGCGCAGGCTCTGCCTATTTTCACGAAACACGTCTCGGTCCGGCAAGTGAACGAGTGCCTGCTTGGGTGGATGAGGTGCTGATCTCATGATTGCTTCTAAGCGACACCATTTCACGCCGCGATACTATCTGAAGAAATTCCAGAACTCGGATGGCAAGCTCTGGCGACGCGATATCGCGAGCGGGAAAGTAGTATGTGGAGACCATAATTCTTTTGGGTTAAAGAATCACTGGAATACTCTCAAGAATCCCCCCAACGGCTACGAACGTGATTGGGCTGAGCGTCGAATTGGAATGGTAGATGCATATGCATCGAATGCGCTCGAAAAACTGCTACATGGCGATTTTTCGGCAGATATGAGGGCGCTGGCATATGCCATGTCATTTATGCAGCACCATCAGCCGAAATTGAAAGAAGAGCTCAAGAAAAGTCACCCCAAGCGCGTTGAGGGTTGGACAAATGACTGGTTCTTGATCGTCGGCCTTAAGACTGCATTGCGCGAGGCGCGAAATTATATCCCAGTGCAATACGCGGTTTTGCAGAGGCCGACTGAATCCGATGCGTCGGAATTCCTTACATCGAGCAACCCTGTTGTGTCGTTCACAAACAAGCCGTCTCTGTTTTTCCCGATATCAAATGCGCAGTGCCTCTTGATCACGAAGGACAAGGATGCAGGCTTTGGCAATCCGCGGAGATTTTTTTGTGATGGACAGACTATTGAGGGAATAAATGGGCTAATCATGGAAAATGCTTGGCAATACGTATATTCTGGTAGTGAGGCTTTGATTGCGTCCTAGCCACATCCCCCGCACGCTGCATCTTTCGCAATACTCAGCGTTCGCATTCCCGGTTTCAGCCCGTCCATTAAATGCAGCTTGCCCCATCCAGGATCGCCCATGCCGCCGGTCGCGCTGACAAGAATGCGCACGGCCTGCATTGCCGCAAATGTGCCGACCCAGCCGACCATTGCGCCGAGCACGCCGTCCTCTGCGCAAGTGTCGCAATCCTCCGCATCGAAGGCATCGCCGACGAAGCAGCGGTAGCAGGGCTGGTCGCTCTGGTGTCCGGCGAAGGCTCCGACTTGCCCCTGAAAGCGGCCCACAGCGGCGGATAGCAGCGGCACACGGGCGGCGGTGCAGGCATCGGATACGGTCAACCGCGTGGCGAAATTGTCCGTGCCATCCAGCACCAGATCGATCCCCTCAACCATCGCGCCCACATTGCTGTTCGTGATACGGGTGTCGTGGATTGTCACGCCAAGCTTGTCGTCAAAATTGGCAAGCCAGCGGCGCGCGGAAACCGCTTTGCCGTGGCCAATATCGCGGGTCGTGTAGATGGTCTGGCGTTGCAAATTGCTGGCCGACACCTTGTCATCATCCACCAGCGTCAATTGCCCCACGCCAGCGCCAGCAAGATATTGCAGCGCCGGAGCGCCGATCCCGCCAAGCCCCACCAGCATGATATGGCTGCGCGCCAATGCTGCCTGACCTGCCCCGCCAATTTCGGGCAGCACGATATGCCGCGCGTAACGGTCCAGCCGATCGGCGGAAAGCGGGTGAGGGTGGGCCAAGGCTTGGGGGGAACTGTCGTCGCTCATTGCGCACCACACCTAGTCTCATTTGCGTTGGCGTAAAGGCGGGGAAGCCCTGTCCTACAGTCTGTGGATGATGGCAGGCGTGCTTCGGTCATGGCTCAACCTGTTCAAAACCCGACAACACGCGTTTTGCGCGGCAAAGTGTCACCCTGTCCGGATGGTGCGCAAGGGCATGATAATGCAGCGAAAATAGGGCAATCTGGCCGAGTGACAGGGTGTAACCTTTGTCACCCTGCCGCCTGTGCATCACTTTGTGGAAAGCATGCGGACAAGCCTGTGGAGCGCTCGTGGGCGAATTCGTTCGGGTTACGCTCCCACATCCGTGGGAGCATCCTCGGTGCTGTTCCCTCCGGCTTCGCCTGCCGGGCACCTGCGGTCGCGCAATTCGCGCTCTGTCGGCTGCTAATTGCAGCCGAAATCAGCTCAGTTCTGCCGTTATTTCACCAAAACCGAGCCGCTTGGGTCGGCAAGGCCGAATGGCAATGGCCGCCCGGACCGGCCCCGCAGCGGAGCGGAGGGAACAGCCGGGAGGACGAACCCGCGGATGCGGGTTCAAGAAACAAACAACTAACTCTCCAATTGTCGCAGGAGGCTGCGCACATCGCCGTCCATATCGGCATCTCGGGTGCGCAGGTCTTCGATCAGGCGCACGGCGTGAATCACGGTCGAGTGATCACGACCACCGAACTTGCGGCCAATTTCGGGATAGCTGCGCGGGGTAAGGACCTTGGCCAGATACATCGCCACCTGACGCGGACGGACCACAGCGCGGGCGCGGCGCTTGCTGCTCATTTCGCTGCGGTCGATGCGGTAGAACTGGCACACGGTGCGCTGGATTTCGTCAATCGTGATGCGGCGGCGATTGGCGCTGAGAATGTCGGTCAGCTGTTCTTCTGCAAGCTGAAGCGACACCTCTTGGCCTGTCAGCTGCGCATAAGCGATCAGCTTGTTAAGGCCGCCCACCAATTCACGCACATTGCGGCTGACTGTACGGGCCAGAAAGTCGATTACATCGGCTGGCACTTCCAGCGGCGCAAAGCGCGTGAGCTTGCTTTCCAGGATGGCGCGGCGCAGCTCGATATCGGCGGGTTGAATGTCGGCGACAAGGCCCATCGACAGGCGGGACAGCAAACGCGGTTCCACCCCGTCCAAGGCTTGCGGTGCGCGGTCTGCAGCGAACACCAGGCGCTTGCCTTCGGCCAGCAACGCATCAATCGTGTACAGCAGCTCTTCCTGCGCAGCAGCCTTGCCGATGATGAACTGAATATCGTCAACCAGCAGCAGATCGAAAGCGCGCAGGCGGCCCTTGAATTCGATCATTTCGTTCGATTTCAGCGCCTGCACAAATTCCACCATAAAGCGCTCTGCGCTGCAGTAGAAAATCCGGGCGCGAGGGAAGGCCTGCATGTAGGAATGGCCGATGGCGTGCATCAGGTGAGTTTTGCCCTGACCTGTTGCGGCCTTGAGATAAAGCGGGCTGAACTGCGGCTTTTCAGCCTTGGACATGCGCTCTGCCGCGTTCTTGGCCAACACATTGGTGGTGCCCGTTACAAAAGCGGCGAAAGTCTGCGTCGGGTCAAGGCCGACCGAGGATGTGAAACCGTCGTCGCCAATCGATTCCATCGCCATTGTCGCATCATTGGCGGCGCGGTGGCCAAAGCCATCCTGTCCGCGCAGATCGAAATCGGCGATTTTGCGGCGACCGGGATGCACCTGAATGGCGATATGGCGAACTTCAGAAGATGCGATCTTCCACGCCAGCGAAAGCCGGTCGTGATAGCGGTCCTTCACCCAATTGGCGGAAAATTCTGTCGGCAGGAACAGGTCCAGCGTGCCGTTGCTCTGATTAAGTTTGCCCAGCTGGATCGGCTTGACCCACTGCGTGAAAAGCTGGTGGCCCAAATCCTTGCGCAGTCCCTGACAAATGTCTGCCCAATCGGCAGCCAGGTCCGCGGCTTGTTGATCTTCCATACTTCCCTCAGTCCCGTTCTTTATCGCCGCGCTGACGCGCGTGCTGTGCCGACCTGCCCGAATGTTTTCAGGAGCCCCAATGTTCTTCCGGTCCGATCAGTCCCCAAACCTTGTCTGCGTGAAAGACACAACTTCCCCGGCCAGTGCCTCGGACCAGGCACCGGGTCTTTCCCGTAGATAACTCTTCAAATGTCTGCCCGGCGGTGATTGCCTTGGGCTGATTGCCTTTATGAACATCTCGTCAGAACGGGCAAGGCTACGATGACGAATTTATTAAAATTTTGGATATTGACTCGCCTCTAAGCCGCAGACTTCTATCCATGTTTTTGATTTTCAAAGATAAGTTTGTGACAATCGTGCGAATCGCGGGAATCCCTTAGTTTTTCGCGGAATACGAACGGAGTTTGGTAAATGTAAAAAAAAGGGCCCGTGAAAATCACGAGCCCCGTTCTAATTTCGTTCTGTAAAGCAATCCGACTCTGGCGCGAACCAGACCTGCCGGAACGCGAATCAGAGAGCAGCGATTCGCTTGGAAAGGCGGCTCATCTTGCGTGCAGCAGTGTTCTTGTGAATGACGCCTTTGGAAACGCCCTTGGCGATTTCCGGCTGAGCGACCTTAAGCGCTTCGGCAGCGGCTTTCTTGTCGCCTTCGGTGCAGGCTGTTTCGACCTTTTTCACGAAGCCACGGATGCGGCTTTTGCGGGCGCCGTTAATCAGGGCCCGGTTGTCGTTGCGGCGGATGCGCTTTTTGGCTTGCGGCGTATTGGCCATGTTCGTTCCTGTCTGTCAGCCGCCCGCGAGCGGCCGGATCTTGTCTTTGTATGAATCGGTAAACGCAGCGCATAAGCGCCGGAAAGGGGGCCACATAGGGCGGAGGCAGGATGAGGTCAAGGATTCGCTACGTCTGGCAGACCGGGCAATACCACGTCGATCTGCCGCCTTGCACGGCGCGCCGGATGATCCCGCCATCACCGTGTACGCAGGCTTCTCCTTCATGGCCATAAACTTGGAAGCGGGTGGCGAAATAGCCGAGCTCTCCATCAGGCCGGGCATAATCGCGCAAGGAAGAGCCGCCATCGATGATCGATTGCTCCAACACATCGCGAATCGCGGGCACCAGTTTTTCCAGCGCAGGCCGCCACACACGTCCACCAGCCTTGCGCGGATTGATGCCGGCGCGGAACAAGGCCTCGCACACATATATATTACCGAGGCCCGCAATCACTTTCTGATCAAGCAGCAGCAATTTGACCGCCTGCTTTCGCCCTTTCAGTGCGGCGCGCAGATGATCCACACTGAGCGCATCGCCCAGCGGCTCTGGTCCCATTACGGCGAAGGCGGGCCAATCATACAGGGCTTCGGTATCAACCAGATCGACATAGCCGAACCGGCGCGGATCATTGAGCGCGAAGCTGTGCTCGGCAGTTTTCAGTACGAGGTGGTCGTGTTTGTCCGGCAGATCAGGATCAATCCTCCAGCGGCCGCTCATGCCCAGGTGGAAGATCAGGGTGCTATCGCGGTCTGTATGGATCAGGCCATATTTCGCCCGCCGGCCCAGTGAAGACACGCGCGCCCCGCTTAGGCGTTGCACCAATCCTTCGGGGAATGGAAAGCGCAGATCGGGACGGTTCAGAACCACCCGCTCGATCCGCTGTCCGTCCAAAAATCGCGCGAGGCCGCGCACAGTCGTCTCTACTTCGGGAAGCTCTGGCATAATACAGTCCTCTATCACCCTTTGCGTGTTCGACAATTCCTCCTAAAGCCTGCGCCCATGAGTGATCAGGTTTCCTTCGGATACGAAGATGTCGACCCGGAAGAGAAAACTGCCCGCGTGGGCGGCGTCTTTTCCAATGTTGCCAGCAAGTATGACATCATGAACGATGCCATGTCGGGCGGGATGCACCGATTGTGGAAGGATCAATTTGTCCGGCGGGTGAAGCCGCAGCCGGATGAGGCGATTCTCGATATGGCTGGCGGTACCGGCGACATCGCCTTTCGCATGGCCGCGAAGGGCGCAGAAATTGTCGTCGCCGATATCAATCAGGACATGCTCGATGTCGGGATTGAAAGGGCGATGGAACGGGGCATTGATGGCCTGACATGGTCTTGTCAGAATGCAGAAGAGCTTTCGTATCCGGATCGCCACTTCGATGCCTACACCATCGTATTTGGTATCCGGAACGTCACCCACATCGACCGCGCGCTGAAGGAAGCGCACCGGGTTTTGAAATATGGTGGACGTTTCTTCTGTATGGAATTCAGTACAACGCAGTGGTCGGGTTTCAAGGAAGCTTATGATCTCTATTCGCATCAGCTGATGCCGCGCATCGGGAAAGCGATTGCCGATGATGAAGACAGCTACCGCTATCTTGCCGAATCCATTCGCCGCTTTCCGAAGCCGCCTGTATTTGAAGGCATGATCCGCGACGCAGGGTTCGCGCGGACGCGGGTTGAAGAAATCCTTGGCGGCGCAGTTGCCATCCATTCGGGATGGAAGATCTAGGCGTGACGCGTCCTACCACTCACGTTTGGCGGCTTCTGAAATGGGGCCGGACACTGGCGCGCCACGGTGCGCTGCGCGGAATTGAGCGTGATGCCAATACGCCTGCGCCCGTTAAACGCCTGGCGCGGGTCGCCCGGTTCGGAACCTTTCAACCCAAGGAGCCCGACTACGCAGGCGCTTTTCGCGCTATCGGTCCTGCCGCAATCAAATTGGGGCAAACACTTGCCACGCGCCCTGACCTTGTCGGCGATGAGGCAGCGCATAACCTTCTCAGCCTGCAAGACAGTCTGCCGCCCGTTCCCTTTGATCAGATCAAGCGCCAGATCGAAGGCAGTTTCGAGCGTCCGCTGGAGGAATTGTTCAGCGAAGTAGATCCTGATCCCGTCGGTGCGGCCAGCATTGCGCAGGTCCACAGGGCCAAGACAATCGAAGGCCGCGACGTGGCGATCAAGGTGCTGCGCCCCGGCATCCGCGAGAAATTCGCGCATGACATCACGACGTATGAATGGGCGGCGGCGCATCTGGAGGCACTTGGCGGAGAAGCCACACGTTTGCGCCCGCGGCTGACTATCGCCAATTTCAAACGCTGGACCAATAGCGAGCTGGACTTGCGGCGGGAGGCTGCATCGGCATCCGAACTGGCCGATGCCATGCGCGGCATGGACGGGTACCGTATTCCCGCGATCGACTGGGACCGCACCAATGGCCGCGTGATGACCATCGAATGGATCGACGGCGTCAAGATTTCCGACCAGCAAGCCTTGATAGCTGCCGGACATGATATGCCCGATCTGGCGCGGCGGCTGGTGCTGGCATTCCTGACACAAGCCATCAGCGGCGGATTCTTTCATGCTGACATGCACCAGGGCAATTTGTTTGTGCAGGCGGACGGCACCATCGTGGCGATTGATTTCGGTATTATGGGCCGGATTGATCAGCGCGCGCGGCAATGGCTGGCGGAAATCCTCTATGGCTTGATCACCGGCGATTACAAACGTGTCGCTGAAATCCATTTCGAAGCGCAATATGTGCCCAGCTTTCACTCGGTTGATGAATTCGCGACCGCGCTGCGCGCTGTGGGTGAGCCCATGCGCGGAAAGCCGGTGAGCGAGCTTTCGGTCGGGCAAATGCTGGACGGGCTGTTCGCCATCACCCGCGATTTCGACATGCAAACGCAGCCGCATTTGTTGTTGCTGCAAAAGACCATGGTGATGGTTGAAGGCATTGCCACACAGCTCGATCCGGCGATCAATATGTGGGAAACGTCCGCCCCTTACGTGCGCAGCTGGATGCGCGATGAATTGGGGCCAGAGGCCGCGATTGCCGACCGCGTTCGCGAAGATACGCAAACATTGCTGCGCATTCCGCAACTCGTCCGCCGGTTGGAAGACCAATTCCCGGTCAAGGGCGGCGCACCCGATCAACCGCCGCTGCCCGACGTGGAGCTTGTGTGGGAGCGCAACGCGCGTAAGGGAGGCGGTCTGCTGAGTGGGTGGATTGGATATGCCGTGGCCGCGATTGCAGGGGGCGGGATTGTGTTCGCGGGGAGTTTACTGGGGTGGTTGGGTTAAGATCGCGGACCAAGGACTGGGACCGTTTCGCAAGCTGGGCGCCGGGGGCGGCGATGCTGGTATTGGCGCTTGTGGCGGCGGTTCTGGTGGCGGCGGCGCTGACCGAACGCTCTGCTATTTACAACACCCCTGCTGCTGAAACGGAGGCCGCCGAGGCGCCTGCTGAGGCTGATGGCGACGAAGCTGGCCGCGACACTGATCTGCAACTTTATGATCGCATCGCCGAACGCGTTCGCGGCGGTGAAAATTACTATCAGGTCGCTGTGGAAGAGCAGCGCGCGCGCGACTTTCCTGTCCGGCCCGGACTTGCGGTACGCTTGCCGACGCTGGCTTTCCTGACGGCTGCTATCGGCCAATGGGGGCTGATGGCACTGGGCGGTGTGCTGGTGATTTCCACTCTGGTCGCCTGGCATTACCGGCTGCGCGATGCGCCGGGTGGACCGGGGCGTCTGCGCTATGTCTTACTGCTGCTGGTGATCGGTGTGGCGACCGGCTTTAAGCCGCAATATATCGTGCTGCATGAAGTATGGGCCGGATTGCTGATTGCCTTATCGCTTGGCCTGTATCGGCCGAAGCAATGGCTCTGGGCTTTCATTGCAGGCGTTCTGGCGCTGGCCATTCGCGAACATGCCTTGCCCTTTATTCTTCTGATGGCAGCTTTCGCTTGGGCGCGCGGCAATCGCGGTGAAACGGCTGCGTGGCTGAGTGTAGTGCTGATTTTCGTCGCCTTGCTGCTGTTGCACCTTTCGGTGGTCGGCCAATACACGGCAGAGACTGACCCCGCATCGCCCGGCTGGCTGGCGCTACGCGGGTTTGGCGGGCTGACCGCCAACATCGTATTGTCCAGCCCGCTGCAATTCTTGCCGGGCTGGCTTGCGGCACCATTGGCCTTGCTGCCGCTGATCGGATGGGCTGGATGGCGCAGCTGGTTCGGCTTGACCGGCTTTCTGCTTTGCCTTGGATACGGCGTGCTGTTCATGATCGCGGGCCGCGACAACAACTTCTATTGGGCGCTGATCGTTATGCCGATCTGGTTTGTTGGCTATGCCTTCGTGCCGCGTGCGCTGGCGAGCCTGTTGCAATCCGCGCGGGGGAATTGAGATTGCTGTCGGCGTGCCTCACAATGCTGCGATGAGTGATCTGCGATGACCATTTTGCGTGATCCTGTGGCCCGCTGGGAAGGGCTAGGCCGCCCGCTTGTCCATTTGCCGCGCTGGGCAGCTTTGGCGCTGCTTATTGTAGTTGCAATGGTCATGGCGTGGGGTGCGGTGACAGTCGCTCCGGTGGCGCAGGCCGCCATTCCCACCGAACAATCCGGCGAAGCTGAGGTCGCCGGTGACGATGATGGCGGCGATCTTGCGCTGTATAATCGTATCTCTGATCGGGTGGTCGCAGGAGAAGACTATTACGCTGCCGCCATGGCGGAGCAACGCGCTGGCAATTATCCGACCCGTCCCTTTGTGACGGTGCGTCTGCCGACCTTGGCGATGATCCATAAGACTATCGGCTTGAGCGGCGCGAACATGATGTTGCTCATTCTATTGCCGGTAACGATCATGCTTTTCATGCACCGATTGCGCGGTCAGGCTCTGCCGCCAGAGCGTGTGGGAGCGGGTATCCTGCTCTTGTTTGGCGGCGCTGCGGCGATCACGCCAGAGGCCGGGTTGATCCATGAATTGCTTGCCGGAATGCTGCTGACACTGGCGCTGGCGCTGTATCAGCCGATACGCTGGTGGCCTGCACTGATCGCTGCTGGCCTCGCTTTGGCGGTGCGCGAACTTGCCGCGCCGTTTGTGCTTTTGTGGCTGGCGTTTGCCATGTCGCAGCGGCGCTGGAGCGAAGCGGCGGGGTTTGCTGGCTTGCTATTCCTGTTCGCGATTGGCCTTTATCTGCATTATTTGGGCGTGGAGGCGCAGCGCCTTCCCGGTGATGCCGCGTCGCAAGGATGGGACGCGCTTGCGGGGATCAGCCTGCCGCTGCTGGCCTTGTCCAAACTCACCGCGCTGCTGATCCTGCCGCTTTGGCTTGCCGCTCCGCTGGCCGTGCTGCCGCTGCTCGGTTGGCTAGGGCTGGGCGGGCGGCTTGGCCTGTTCGCTGCCTTGTGGTTCGCTGGCTTTTTCACCGCGATGGCGCTGTTCGCCCGGCCGGAGAATTTTTACTGGGTGCAGTTGACCTTGCCAGCCTATCTGGCGGGTTTCGCTTTTGTCCCGCGTGCACTGGCCGATTTGCTGTCTGCAATTCAAGGTCGCAAAGAAAGGCAAACTTAACCATCATTTGCGATGGCGCACGCTTGGACTATTAGCGGACACTACGCATTGCTGCATGAGCGCATCGAACCTGAACCGGAGGATACAACGACCAGTCCCAAAATCCTGCTTATCGTAGGCGGCGGTATTGCCGCGTATAAGTCCTGCGAGCTGGTCCGCCTGATCAAAAAGGGCGGGGCTGAGGTCACGTGTGTCCTGACCCAAGGCGGGGCGCAGTTCGTCACGCCGATGTCGCTTGCGGCCCTGTCCGGCAATGAAGTCCACACCACGCTGTGGAATTTAAAGGACGAGGCCGAAATCGGCCATATCCAATTGTCGCGCGAGGCAGACCTTGTCGTTGTGTGTCCGGGCACGGCCAATATGCTGGCCAAGATGGCGGCGGGCATTGCCGATGATCTGGCCACTACTTTGCTGCTTGCCACCAACCAGCCAGTGATGGCGGTTCCGGCAATGAACGTGAAAATGTGGCAGCACGAGGCTACGACACGCAATGTCGAAACGCTTCGCGCATCCGGCGTGAAAGTGATGGAGCCCGACATGGGCGACATGGCCTGCGGCGAATTCGGCCCCGGCCGCTTGCCCGAACCCGAAGCGGTATGGATGGAAATCGCGGCCGTGCTTGGGCTTGATGCCAGTGCCGCCAGCAGCGATATTGCCCGCTACCTTGCCAACCGCAATGCGGACGAGGAATGGGGCGAAGACGATTACGAAGAAGACGCGGCTCCTGCAGGCGGGGGCGGCCTCGGCGGTCTGCTCTCCTCCCTTATACCGCGCAGCGCAGCAGCCAAAGTTGCAGAGGATGACGACGAGTTTGAAGGCATGGAATTGCCCGAAGGCATCGTCGAGGGCCCGGACCTGCCGGAGCCCGACCTTTCCGGGTCAGAACACCTCTTCGCCAAGAAGGGCGCAGCAAGCGCCGCTCCGCCAACCGACCGCGAAGCGATCAATCACGAGGTCAACGCTCGGCAGAACGCGCCGCAGCCGTTTGAAGGCGAAGCTGCAGCGGCGCCGGTCAATCCCGTCGATTCGCCTGCCGAAGGCGGCGCGCCAGCAGCGGCAGGGGACGATTTTGACGGCTTCGATCCGCTCGCAGGGCAACCGGGCTTTGATGAAGACATCGAGCACCGCCCGCTTTACGGCAAGCATGTGTTGGTAACCGCTGGCCCGACGCATGAGCCGATTGATCCCGTGCGCTACCTCGCCAATCGCAGTTCAGGCAAGCAAGGCTATGCCATCGCTGCCGCTGCCGCTGCGGCGGGGGCGAAGGTCACTCTGGTTTCGGGCCCGGTCAATTTGCGAACCCCGCTGGGCGTCGACCGGATTGATGTGGGCAGTGCAGAGGAAATGGCCGCTGCGGTGCGCGAAGGTCTGCCCGCCGATGTCGCAATTATGGTCGCTGCCGTCGCTGATTGGCGCCCGCGCGATTACATTGAAAACAAGATCAAGAAGCGCGGCTCTGCCCCGCCTGCGCTGATCCTTTCCGAAAATCCCGATATCCTCGCCAGCGTTGCTGCCAGCGTCGATCGCCCCGATCTGCTGATCGGCTTTGCCGCGGAAACGGACGATGTGGTCGATAACGCCCGCAAGAAGCGCAAGAGCAAAGGCGTCGACTGGATCGTCGCCAATGATGTGTCCGGTGATGTGATGGGCGGGGATGACAATCAGGTGCATCTTGTCCGCGAAAACAAGGTCGAGCATTGGGATGCGATGACCAAACAGGATGTCGCGATGAAACTCGTCACGCAGATCGCCGAAAGGCTGTTGGAAGATGCCTGATACAGTTGACGTGCAGATAAAGCGCCTGCCGCATGGCGAAGGACTTGCCCTGCCGTCCTACGCCACCGCCGGGGCAGCTGGCATGGATGTGCTGGCGGCAGAGGACGTGACCATCCCGCCAAGCGGCCGCTATGCCGTTGCCACCGGATTTGCGATGGCCATTCCTGCCGGATATGAAATTCAGGTCCGCCCGCGTTCCGGCCTTGCGCTGAAGCACGGGATCACGCTGCCCAATACGCCCGGCACCATCGATTCAGACTATCGCGGTGAGCTGAAGGTCATTCTGATCAACCACGGCGATGCCGATTTCCCGATTGAGCGCGGCGACCGGATTGCGCAGCTTGTGCTGGCCCCGGTGACACTGGCGGCATGGGATGAAGTTGAAGAGTTGGGCGATACCGCACGCGGCGCTGGCGGCTTTGGTTCAACCGGCGGGCACGGGAAGCTTTAACGGCCTGCGCTTGGCGCTCAATCACTTAGGCCCAGTCCCCACGCAATGGCCGGCCCCCATGCCTTGTCAGCAAAGAAATAAGTCGCCAGCAAAATGAAGGCTGAGGCCAAGCCCAGCAGCAGGACCGCGAGGCGGCGGAGATAAGCCGGAACGCTGCGGCCAGCAGAGCGGATGACAACTTCCGCGACGAGCAGGTTTGGCAGATAGAACCAGAACACCATGATTTGATCGAACAAACCTCGAAAATCGTCGGTGTGGCCTGCCTCTCCAAACAGAGCGAACCAGAAGCCATAGTCCATGCGGTAAAGCCATGATCCAATCGCCAATGCAAACAGGCGAATGGCCCAAGCGCGGTGCTGCGTGAATTGCCGTTTCCGGGCATGATGAATGGTCATCAGCGCCGCCGCACCCATCAATATTCCATACAAGGCAAAGCCAGTGCTCATCAGCGGCCCGCCGACCGTGCCGCGCAATGCGATAAAGGTGAGGCCACCTATCGCGGTCACCAGCGCACTTGCGACATAGGTACGCCCTATGATGCGATGGAGGCGCGGCCATCGCTCCCGAACATTGCCAAGGAACTGAACAGGGCCGAGCAGGAGGATTACCGCGCCCAGCGCGAAGTGAACGCCGATCCCGATGCTTGCTGTTAGCGACTGATCTTCAGAATAGAGTGCAGGCAGAAACGCATTCCATGCACCCGGCTCTCCCTTGGCGACCGCGCCGAAGTAGAACGCCAGAATGAAGAATGCGAACAGAGCGCCGCTTAACCAAACCACCGCAGTCAGTGTGCGTATCGACCACGTCAATGCCATGGGCGTTCGTCTAAATCAGCGATGGGGAAGGGGCAAAAGAAAAGGGCGGACCGCAATGATCCGCCCTTCTTTCAACTCGTCTATGCCTGGTCTGCGTCTAGCGCTCACCACGCCGATCTTCAGGAGCGATCGAAATGCGTACCGTTTCGCCCGAATTTCCGGGGAAGTCGGTGAACATTGCTTCAACCAGATTGGGCACCAGATATTGCAGGCGGTTCGATTGCGACACGGCTTGCGCGCTGCCTTCAAACAGGCGTTCACCCGTCGCGGCATTGTCGATCTTCAAACCGATACCGCTGGTGAAGATGGTGTAGCTGACAACATCATTGCCGCGTCCGAAGAACGGATCGTGCCAGCCATAACCCCAACGGCTGCTGGGCACATAGCCTACGCGGGTGCGGCCACGACGGTCGCGGTAAACGACACGGCGCGAATAACGGTTCCATGAATTGAAGAAGGGATCGCGGCCAAAGCCGGTGGAACGCACGCGTTCGCGGCCATTGTCTACGCCGTAGTCGAAGCGGACCAGCATGGTTGCATCATCGGGCGTTGCTGCCTGAACATAGCCAAGCTGCGCCATTTCTTCCTCTACCCGGTCCGCATAGAGGCTGAATTCCAGCCCGCCAGCCAGCGCAGGATCCTCTGCGACCACGTAAAAGCTTTGTCCCTGCGGCGCAGGCAGCTGGCTTTCAAAGCGCGATACATCGGCGCGGAAAGGTGTGGCACAAGCGGCAAGGCCCAGCGCAATCGCGCCCAGTGTCGCCAGCTTGGCGCTTTTTTTCGTGGTTGTGGTGACGTTCATGACAAATCTCTCTCAAGCCAGTGGCTTAGGCCACGCCCCGTGGTATTTTGGACGCAGGCCAATTTCAACGATGGAGCGTGTGATAGTAAGGCCGGGCTGAACCCGACTTGAACCGCTCGGCTAAAATCGCTGTATTTGAGTGACTTGTTGTAAAATCGGCGATTCTTAGCCGCGTACAAGCCCCAAAGCTTCATAGGCCGAATCGAGAGTTGGCCTGCCGAGTTCACGGGCCTGAATTGCACCGCGCGCAAGAATGGCATCCAGCGCCTCTCGGTCCTCTTTCAATTCAACGAAGCGGTCACGGATTGGGCCAAGCACTTCGACAAGCTTTTCAGCAAGCACCGGCTTGAAGTGGCCAAAGCCTTGTCCGCCATGCTCGGTCAGCACAGCTTCTGGTGTCGTTTCGGCCAGAGCAGCAAAAATTGTAATCAGGTTCAGCGCCTCAGCGCGGCTTTCCAGCCCGGCCATTTCGCTGGGCAGGGGTTCAGGATCGGTCTTTGCCTTCTTCACCTTCGCCGCCATTTCATCTGCCGTGTCGGACAGGTTGATGCGGCTCATATCGGAAGGTTCCGACTTGCTCATTTTGCGCGATCCATCGCGCAGGGACATAATCCGTGCAGCGGCCTTGGGAATGTAGGGATCGGGCAAGGTGAAAACCGGCGCGTCTTCGCCCGATTCGTCTTTTTTGGCGAAATCATTGTTGAACTTCTGCGCGATGTCGCGTGCAAGTTCCAGATGCTGCTTCTGGTCTTCGCCCACTGGTACGTGAGTGGCCTGATACAACAATACGTCTGCAGCCTGCAGCACGGGATAGCCGAACAGCGCGGCCGACTGGCCTTCACGGTTCTTGCCTGCCTTGTCCTTCCACTGCGTCATGCGGTTCAGCCACCCCATTCGCGCCGTCCCCATCAGCAACCATTGCAGTTCCGCATGAGCAGGGACCTGCGCCTGATTGAACAGTACGCTCTTGGCTGGATCAAGCCCGCAGGCGACCAGTGTGGCGACCATTTCCAGTGTACTGGCATGCAATTCGCGCGGCTCGTGCGGCATGGAAATCGCGTGCAGGTCCGCCAGGAAGATGAGGCATTTTCCGTCTTGCGCTGCCGCTTCATCCTGCAGCTTCACATAGTTGCGAATGGCGCCAAGATAATTGCCCAGATGTGGCTTGCCTGTGGGCTGGATTCCGGAAACGACAATCATGGGGCCTCGGGTTCTCTCTTCTTCATGAAACTGGCGAGCCGCTGCTTGCTGACTGCGCCCAGCGCGAAAGCCACGCCGAAATATACGATCACTGCGCAAGCGACCAAAGCGACCAGAGCCAGCAATTGCTCCAGAATGCTTGCGCCAAAATAGGGCGTTAGCAAGTCCCGCGTGTAGAACAAGGCTGCGCCCATGGCAGCGGCAGCAAGCAATTGGCGGGCAAGACGCCCGATCAGCGGCCAATCGAGCCGGTAATAGCCGCGCACTCTCAGCACTGTGTAAAGGACAAGGCAATTGAGCCACGCGCCGATCGCGCTGGACGCGGCCACGCCCTGCACGCCGAAGCTTTCAAGAAAAGCGATGTTGAAGCCGATGAATACTGTCAGCGCGGCAATGGCAGCATAAACGGGTGTGCGCGTATCTGAACGCGCGTAGAAACTGGGCACGAGTACTTTGACCAGCACATAGGCAGGCAGACCTGCCACCAGCACCGCCAATATGCCGCCGGTCATCGCGGCATCGTCCGCATCGAACCGGCCACCGCCAAAGATGATGGTGATGATTGGCACTGCGCATATGGAGAGCGCCACGGCAGCTGGCAGGGTCAGCAACATGCCCAGCTCAATCGCATTGGATTGCACCCGCGCTGCTCCTGCATTGTCCTTTGCGCCGATGAATTTGGAAAGGGTGGGCAGGATCGCTGTGCTCAAAGCGATGCCAATAATGCCCAGCGGCAATTGATTGAGCCTGTCCGCATAATTCATCCAGCTGACCGCGCTGCCTTCTAATTGATTGAGGAAATAGACCTGGAGCAAAGTGTTGATCTGATATGCCCCGCCGCCAATCGCAGCCGGAAGCGCAATTATGCCAAGCCGCTTTACCTCCGGCGTCATGCGGGGGCGCTGGATCCAGCGCGGACGGAAGCCTTCCTTATGCGCCCAATAAATCAGCCAGCCCAATTGCAGCAAACCTGCCACGGGGATCGCCCATGCGACGATATAGCCCATGGCGACAATTTCAGCCGCGCCCAGCCCAAAGCCTTCGATGCCGAGCAAAGTGCAAATCAGGACCAGATTGAAGATGATCGGAAAGCTTGCCCCCGGGCCAAACCGCGACACGGAATTGAGCATTCCGGTTAGCAAGGTCACAACGCTGACCAGCAGAATGTAAGGGAACATGATCCGCGCAAAATCGACCGAATAATCGAATTTCAGCGGATCGACCGGCTTGTCTGACAAGAGCCAGATCACGCCGGGCATGGCAATTTGCATGATCGCAGTCAGCACGATGAGCGCCGGTACAAAGACCGAGATCACATCATTGCTGAAGCTGCGCGCTTCCTCCAGCCCGTCTGCCCCGGCTTCGCTGCCGTCCTTGTGGAGGCGTTTGGAGAACATCGGCACGAAGGCGGCGGAAAACGCGCCCTCAGCAAACAGGCGGCGGAACACGTTGGGAATGATCAGCGCTTGAAACCACGCGTCGGTAACTTCATTCGCGCCAAGCACGCGGCTGAAGATCATCTCGCGAACCATGCCGGCAACGCGGCTGACCATGGTCAGCCCGCCGATCGTGCCGACATTTTTGAGGAGGCTCATCGCTCAGCCGCCCGTAGGTTCATTAAGGCTCAGTTGTCGCCGCCGGCGGGCACGTCGCCGCCCGGAGCCGTGCCGCCAGCTGCTTCTTCCTGCGCGCGCTTTTGCTGCAATTGCTGCACGTACAGGCCGTTGAAATCGATTGGATCGAGCATTAGCGGAGCAAAACCGGCATCGCGCACAGCATCGGAAATAACGCGGCGAGCGAATGGGAAAAGGATGCGCGGGGCTTCGGCATAGGTGAAAGCGTGCTGCTGTTCTTCACCCATGTTGCGCATGCCAACCAGACCGCAATAGGACAGGTCGACAATGTAAGCAGACCCTTGCGACGTTTTGCTGGTGGCGGTGATCTTCAGCTCAACTTCTGTCAGATCATCATTGACCTTGCGCGCGGCAATATTGAACTGCACGTCCATTTCCTGCTGATCGCGCCATTGAAAACTTTCAGGCGCCTTCGGGTTTTCGACCGACAGATCCTTCACATATTGTGAAATAACACCGGCAATTGGCTGTGTATCTGCGCCGTTGCCAGCTGGCTGGGCATCAAGGTTGGTCAGGACGTCGCCTTCATCGGCCATGGGTCAAGTCTTTCGTATCAAAAAGTCTGTTCGTGCAGCAGATTTGCCAGGAAGCTTGCCCGCCGCGATTTCGTGCGGCGCGCCTATCACCCTTGCGCGCGCGCCGCAACGCCGTGCGCCAATGCGGTAAAATGTTTTCTACCTTCTTCAGGGACCCTTAAGTCCTGCTTGTTCATTTGCTATAAGCTCTTATCTCGTTCACAATTGCTGTTAAAGACCGGGGCAGTCTGTTTCTCCCGGGTAAGTTTAGGAAGTTTTTCGAATGATTATCTGGCAAATCGTCATCCTCGCCATGATCGCCGCGTTTCTCGGCATGCGCCTCTATTCGGTGCTTGGCCGCAAGGCGGAGCATGAGGAAGAGGCGATTTCCAACCGGCTGGAGCGTGCTCAGCAGGAAGACGAAAATGCACAGCAGGTGCAAAGCTCGCAAGGCACAGATGCACCGCGCAATGATCGCGCGCTGGTTGGCTTTTCGCCAGCGATTGAGCAGGGCCTGCGCGAGATTTCGACTGCGGACCGCCAGTTTGAACTGATCCCGTTCCTTGAAGGTGCGAAAAGCGCCTATGAAGTCGTCCTGGAAGCGTTCTGGCGCGGCGATCAGGACGAGCTGAAGCAACTGTGTGACGATGATGTTTTCGCCAGCTTCTCCGCCGCGATTGATGAACGTGATGCCGCTGGCTTCAAGCTCGACAGCCGCCTGATCCGCATTGAAGATACGACGGTGCATTCCGCTGTGCTCGATAAGAAGGTCGCGCGGATTGCGATTCGCTTCGTCGCTGATATTGCCAGCGTCACCTATGATGCCGAAGGCAATCTGGTTGCAGGATCGCTCGATGATGCCATTGAAAGCCGCGACATCTGGACGTTCAGCCGGGATATCCGCAGCGATGATCCGAACTGGCTGCTCGACGAGACAGACGCGGCTTGATAGCGGCGCGGCGTGAACACCATACGCCGCCTTCTGCCTTTCATCGCGCTGGGTTTGCTCGCCTCTTGCGGGCGAGTCATTCCTGAACCCGATCCGCAAATTCCTGCAGTCGTAGCGCCCAGCGCTGCTCTGCTTGGCGCTGTCCGTCTGCCATCCTCCAGTTCAGGCGCTATCGATTCCGCCGATGCCATGGCCGCGCTCAGCGCTTTTCGCACAAGTTGCCGCGTGGCGACCACGCGCGAAGATGTCTCCGGCCTCACCAATACTGCCGACTGGGCTGTTCCATGCGATGCCGCTGCTGCCTGGCCCGGACAGACCGGCAAGCCCACACCGCTTCAGATGGCCGCACGCGCCGCGACGGTCGAGGGGCTGAGCCATGTCGATCTGAACTATCCCGATCATATGGGCGACGACCCCGCCGACATGGCCCGGCAGATCCGCGATCTCGGGCTCAAGATCAACGGCCTCGCCATGCGCTATTACACCAACCCTGCATTCAAGCTGGGGGCGTTCACCCATCCCGACCGCACGGTACGGCAGGAGGCCATCGACCTGACCAAG
>ENA-ORXU01001353-ORXU01001353.1-marine-metagenome-genome-assembly--contig:-NODE-1353-length-20819-cov-2.705911_pt1 | contig 20819 bp, 18 predicted proteins | sample MGYA00237869_ERZ511484 | MGnify/ENA metagenome assembly ERZ511484
CACTCTGCCACTCTTTTACCTATTAGTATGGAAATGATTCGGGTGCTTTTTGTGCTGAAATTAACATTCATTATGTGCTTTATTGCTGGTGCATTTGCAATCAGAAAACTTAGTCAAGCTGATCCAGCTGATATTTTCTAACGGAAGAAAGATTTATTTATGGAACCTCTAATCAGTATTAACCGGCTTAATCACTTTTTTGGAAAAGGCTCTCTGCGTAAACAAGTATTATTCAATATTGAATTAGAGATATTTCCAGGAGAAATTTTGATTATGAGAGGTCCATCAGGATCGGGAAAAACTACCCTTTTATCTCTAATTGGCGGGTTACGCTCAGTTCAAGAAGGAAGCTTAAAAGTTTTTTCAGAAGAAATGAAAGGTGCCTCCTCTGTTGGAATGGTTAATTTGCGTCGTCGCATTGGTTATATTTTTCAAGCTCATAATTTACTCCAGTTTATGACGGCCACAGAAAATGTTCGTATGTCTGCCCAACTTCACAAAGGAACGCCTATAGAACACCAACAAAAAGCTATATCTATATTAGAAACGGTAGGCTTAGAAGAGCATCTCCATTATTATCCCCATAATCTTTCAGGGGGACAGAAACAAAGAATTGCGATCGCTCGCGCCCTCCTGAAAGACCCACGAATTCTACTTCTCGACGAGGCTACCAGCTCGCTCGATGCGGAATCTGAACGAGTGGTCCAAGAAGCGCTCGACCGACTCATGGAGGGCCGCACCAGCGTAGTAATTGCCCACCGTCTGGCCACGGTGCGCAACGTGGATACCATCTTTGTCATCGATGATGGCTTCGTCGCAGAAGACGGTACACACGATGAGCTAAGCTTGCGTCCCGACGGCATATACAACTCCCTCGCTAAGCTCCAATTCGAAACTGCTTAATTCTACCCTTGCGTGTTCCGTTTGCCCCGCCCCGCACTCATTACACTAGCCCTCGTGCTTGGGCTTGCCGCTACAGTCGGATGGGCCTTTGAGATTCCGTATGTAGACGGTACAGTTGGAGCTTCCGAGTTGATTGCACAAGGAGCTTTCGCGGGTGCCGTTGTAGGAACCGTGATTGGAATTTTGCTCGCGTTTTCGCCGCCAACATTCCTCGGCAAGTTTCAGACATTGGCCACGAGCATCATCGTCTCCACGGTACTCCTGGCCTTACTCGCGCACTTTACAAATCGAACGCTATCCGGTGGCGAAACCCGCACCGACCACATGCTCGTCAAACAGGTTACGAAGACCTGGAGTGGACGTGGGCTATCCGAGAGCAACCTCACTGCACCACCCGACGGCTACTACGTATTTATTGAGACTCCAGAGGGACTTTTGCGTTTGCTCTCTGATGGTATAGAAGCGCCAGACGTTGGTCCTTCGCGCACCGTGCCTGTAATTGTAGCACCAGGCTACTGGGGATATCCTCGCTATACGCTGGCCGCGAGCGATGCGCAAACGAGTTGGGACGATTAGTCCGTAGACTTCCTCTGCATGAATGGACCCGAACCGAAGCTTCTTACCCCAGACCGTGTTCACAGTGATGTCTCACTGAAGTCATTCAATACGTTTGGCCTAGAGGCACGGGCAGACCGCTATTTCAGAGCGACGAGCGTCGAAAGCTTGCGAGAGGCCCTTGGCCAAGAGCAACCTACTCTTGTATTGGGCGGCGGCTCCAACATGCTGCTGACTCGCGACATCGAGGGCCTCGTCTTGCACGTTGACATTCGTGGCAAACGGGTTTTGGCGAAAGCTGACAATCACGTCCAGATAGAAGCTGGAGCAGGGGAGGGGTGGCACAACTTCGTGCTGTGGACGTTGCAACAGGGCTATGGCGGACTCGAAAATCTGAGCCTCATTCCTGGAAAAGTTGGAGCATCTCCAATCCAAAACATAGGCGCTTATGGCGTTGAGCTCAAGGATCATTTTGAATACCTCCAAGCGCTCGATCGAGAGACATTGCAGCTAAAGAAATTTGAGCTGGCCGATTGTGACTTTGGCTATCGCTCATCCGTATTTAAGCACAAATTCAAAAGGCGCTATATCATCACCTCCGTGTGTTTTGGCCTTACGGCAAAACAGCACGCCATACGCATGGACTACGGCGATGTACGCGCCCACGTGGAGGCATCTGGTAAGGGTGCTATACCTGCGAGCATCAGTGAAGCGGTGATAGCAATTCGGCAAAGCAAACTCCCTGACCCAGCCGAAATTGGCAACAGCGGTAGCTTCTTTAAGAACCCAGAGCTTAGCGCGGAAGAGTTTGAAAACCTGAAAGCGCGTCGTCCCGACGTTCGCTTTTACGAACTCCCCGATGGGAGATTCAAAGTGCCTGCCGGATGGCTAATCGACCAGGCCGGCTGGAAAGGATTTCGGCGTGGTGCTATTGGCGTCCATGATCGCCAGGCACTCGTGCTCGTCAATCATGGCGGAGGAAGCGGTCACGACCTTTGGGCGCTAGCGAAAGAAATTCAAGCCGACGTTTTTCAGAAGTTTGGGGTTACGATATCGCCCGAGGTTAATGTGATCTAGTGGCAGTGGTCCAATCCAGCCACGAACTCAGTGCGCCAGAATGGATCTGGGTGATGGAGCAATGGAACGCGCTCTTTCCTAAAGCTGTCGCTGTGGCTGATCTCAAAACTTTGCAGGCAATCATCAGTCCTGCCCCCATTAAGCACTACACAATACGTAACGCTAAGCAAGAGCTGCTGGCCTGGCTTGCTGTGTATCCGCGCTATGATGTCAACTGGTTTAGCCTGCTGGTCTCAGAGGGTGCGCAGGGTCAAGGGATAGGTCGCAGGCTACTGAAAAAGTCGATAGATGACTTTAAAAACTTATATGGCTGGGCAGTTGATGTTGCAGGCCAGTCACGGTTTGATGGCTCGGCTTACCATTCTCCGTTGAAGTTTTACGAGCGCTTGGGCTTTGCTATTTGCAGCGGAATACGTCCTCCTGTGGGAGACTTACCCTGTTGTCTAATACACTACCCAAGGGATGCGGGTGTACCCGACATCCAGCCCTGAGCGCGTATCCTTGCCCTATGCCTTTAGTAGTTTCTGTATCCGGAGTTCGTGGCACAATCGGCACAGCTGAAAACGGCGACGCCTCCCTTACACCCGATGTCCTGCTCAACTATGTAAGCGCCTACGGTCATTGGCTCAAGTCGCGTTTTAACGATCGAGATTCGATGTCGGTGGTTCTTGGTCGAGATGGTCGGATCAGCGGCCCTGTCGTTGGTCAGTTCGTTGTTGCTACACTGCGATTTATGGGCATCGATGTGATCGATCTCGATCTATCGACAACGCCCACGGTCGAGATGGCCGTTGTGCGCCACGGAGCTCAGGGCGGCATTGTCTTAAGTGCAAGCCACAACCCAAAGGAGTACAACGCGCTTAAGCTGCTCAACGAGCGCGGCGAGTTCATCTCTGCCAGCGATGGCGATGCCATCAAGCAACTCGTGGAAGCACAGGACTTTAGCTATCCAGGTGTGCACCAGTTGGGAGACTATTCGCGCAGCACTGACGACATCGAAGATCACGTCCGTCAAATCTGTGAACTGCCGTTGGTGGATGTCGACGATGTTAGGGCAGAAGGCTACCACGTTATTGTTGATTGCATCAACAGTACCGGCGCCATCTCTATTCCTCCATTGCTAGATGCGCTTGGAGTGAGCTACGAGCTACTCTTCGACGATGTGAGTGGCAACTTCGCACATGAAGCCGAGCCGCTACCCAAAAATCTTGAGGTTTTGGCGGAAGCTGTCCGGACCAGCGACGCCGATTTAGGTATCGCTGTCGATCCTGATGTTGATCGTCTCGTCCTTGTGAGTGAAGACGGAAGCATGTTCGGGGAGGAGTACACCCTCGTTGCAATTGCTGATTACGTCTTAGCCAAGCGACCAGGAGCTGTCGTGAGTAATCTCAGCAGTTCGCGGGCGCTACGCGACGTTGCCAAGCGATATGACCAGAGCTATTCTGCCGCAGCAGTTGGTGAAGTCCATGTCGTGGTGAAGATGCGTGAAGTGGACGCTGTAGTGGGGGGTGAGGGCAACGGCGGGATCATCTATCCGCCGCTGCATTACGGCCGCGACTCTCTGGTGGGCATAGCCTTGTTTTTAAGCCTAATGGCGACGCGCAATACGAGTGCCAGCGCATTACGCAGCAGCTACCCTGACTATACCATCGTGAAGGAAAAACTGCCGCTCCCAGATCGCTCGGCAGTTCCGAAAGTGTTGGACGTGATTGCTGAGGCTTATGCAGATCACGCTATCGACCGCACCGACGGTGTGAAGGTGGATATGGATGAGGGCTGGGTGCATTTACGCGCCAGTAATACCGAGCCTATAGTGCGCGTAATTGCAGAAAGCAAGGACGAGGCTTCTGCGAGGAGAGTGGCGCAGCGTGCTCTCAAAATAATGAGCGACGCCTTGGCTTAGCTTGCGCCGATGCAGTTCGACCTTCCAGGCTTAGCACTCCTCATTTCAGCGCTTGGCCTGTTCGCCTGTGATAGTCCTCAGGATTCGGCGTCGCCTAACACAGATGAGCGGATTACATCTAGTACTATTGCTGAGGAAAACGATGAAGCAATGCTCCGGCACCTGGTGCTCTTTAAGTTCAATGAGCAGACGTCCGAGGTGGATTTGGAACAGATAGAGCGCGCCTTTAATGGACTCCCTTCCCAAATTCCTGAGATAGCCGATTATGAATGGGGGATCAACAATTCTCCTGAAGGGCTCGATCAAGGCTATACGCATGCCTACCTGCTAAGCTTTCAAAATGAAGCCGATCGTGCTGTGTACTTGCCACATCCAGCCCATGTCGCTTTTACGGAGGTCGTTGGCCCGCATGTTGACGACGTTCATGTTATAGACTATTGGGCGCGCGGAGCCGATGATTGACGGAGCTGTGTTGAGACAATCTGTACACTAAGCGTTGCTTGCCCATCAACCTTGAGCCCATGCGTGTATACCTCGATAATGCTGCTTCCACTCCGCTGCTGCCAGAAGTGATCGATGCGATGGTGCCCCTCATGCGGGAAGAGTATGGCAACCCGAGTTCAATTCACGCCGAAGGTCGCAAAGGCCGTAGTCTGATAGAGGCCGCTCGAAAGCGAGTAGCAACCGCGCTCAACGCCAGCATCGGTGAAATCTTCTTCACGAGCGGAGGCACTGAAGCTTCCAATACGGCCATAAAATGCAGCGTCCGCGACCTTGGCGTTACGGACATTGTAAGCAGCCCAACTGAGCACCACTGCGTACTGCATTCCATCGCGGAAGTACAGCGAACCCAAGATGTCACGGCGCATTGGCTACCGCTCGATGAGTGGGGTAGGCCCAATTTAGCTGCTTTAAATACTCAACTGGAACAACTCAGCGGCCGAAGGGTGCTGGTGAGTTTGATGCACGCCAACAACGAAACAGGAGCCAAGCTCGACCTTGCTGCCGTCGGCGAAATTTGCGCAAAGCACGGAGCTTTATTTCATTCGGACAGCGTTCAGACCGTCGGTCATTTTGAGATCGACACCACGGCACTCCCGGTACATTTCCTCACGGCTGCCGCGCATAAATTTCATGGACCCAAGGGGGTTGGACTCTTGTACATTTCCAACGATCATATTGTCCGCCCGTTTATCGACGGTGGCTCGCAGGAGCGCAACATGCGTGCGGGCACAGAAAACGTGTATGGCATCACTGGCCTTGCTACTGCATTGGAACTAGCGCAGGCAAGCCTTGAAAATCGGCGCGCTGATATTGAGGGTTTGCGGCAGTACTTACTAGATGGCCTGCGCCAACGTGTGCCCAACCTTCGCGTCAATACCGATCTCGACGGCGATAGCCTCTACACGGTGCTCAGCGTCAGCTTTCCACCCACGCCAAAGGCCGAGCTCTTACTCTTTAATCTCGATATCGCGGGCATCGCAAGTAGCGGGGGAAGCGCGTGCAGCTCTGGTGCAGATGCTGGCAGTCACGTGCTGCGGGCGGTGCGCGGCAACGACGACGATATGGTCAACGTTCGGTTTAGCTTTTCTCACCTCAATACGCGCGAAGAGCTTGACTATGTGCTCAGTAAGATCGAAGGTTTTCTCAGCTAGCAATTAGCCTTCGAGTACGATGCGACCTCGCGAGTCTCGCACCAATTGACCTGAGGCGGTAGTAGGATCGTGCTCAAAGCCCAGGGTACTTCCATCAGATATAGCTTCCTCTAGCATGCGGGTTTTTTCCTCCAGGGTGACGAGCGGGCGGACATCGTAAGCAATAATCCAAGGCAACCGCACATGAGCCGCCGAAGGAATCAGGTCGGCGCAATAGACGAAGCGCCTCCCGGCGCCAAGGTCGATCATCGGCATCATCATAGCCTCAGTATGGCCGTAAAGGGCGCGTAGGGTGATGCCGGGAAGCCAGTGGTAATCCTTTTCACGGGTGATCGGCAGCCGGTTGAGTTGACCACTTTCGTCGAGCGGGAGCAAATTCTCCGTCAGAAAACTTGCTGCCTCCCGCGCGTTCGGATTAGTAGCCCAGGCCCAGTGAGCGTCGTTGGTATGGTAGGTGGCGTTTGGAAATGCTGGGACGATACTTCCACTTTCGTCAAAACACGTAGCGCCTCCCACATGATCGAAGTGCAGGTGCGTGAGAAGCACATCCGTCACCTCACCGGGAGCGACTCCGAGCGCCTCTAGCGACCCAAGCAGACTGTGTTCTCCGTGCGGTTCAAAATGGCTCCGAAATTTCTCATCCTGCTTGTCGCCCATTCCAGTGTCGACGAGTATCACCCGAGTGCCTGTCCGAATAAGCAGACAGCGTGCGGCCCAGGTGCAAAGGTTCTTCTCGTCGGGCGGGTTTTTGCTACGCCACATCGACTTAGGAACGATCCCGAACATGGCGCCGCCGTCAAGCTTGAACCGGCCGGCGTCAACAAAGTCTACTTGCATGGGGGAGGGATGAGGGATGAGGGATGAAGGATTTGGGATTTGGGATGCGGGATTTGGGATGCTGGATTTGGGATAAGGGATGAAGGATTTGGGATGCTGGATCTGGGATGCTGGATCTGGGATGCTGGAGGGCGGGCTAGCGCATGCCGAAGCCGATGGACTTTTCGGGGGTTGCGAATTTTTTGCGTAAAGCACCCATACGAAGCGCGGCGACTGCGCATTCCACCCCTTTATTACCATGCTTGCCTCCGGCCCTGTCGAGCGCCTGTTGGTGCGTATTCGGAGTGAGAAGGCCGAAGATGTAAGGCTTGCCGCTAGCTACCGTCATCGTTTGGAGCGCATTCGCGACGCTTTGATTTATGTAATCGTTGTGCGGGGTTTCGCCCTTGATCACACAACCAATGCAGATCACGACGTCCAGCTTGTGGCGGCCACTTAGCAATCGAGCGCCGCCTGGCAGCTCAAAAGCACCCGGCACCTGAATAGTATGGATGTTCTTTTCGTCCACGCCATTCTCGAGCAGTGTATCGACTGCGCCCTCGTACAGCGGGTGCGTGATGTCGGTGTGGTACTCGGCGAGTACGATGCCTACTTTAAGATCGGAGCCGTCGGGGAGGGTTGAGTCATCGTACTGCGAGAGGTTCTTTAGCGAACTAGCCATAGCATAAACTTGGTGCGCCTTAGCAACGCTTCAAAATGCAAAACGGCGCAGCTCCTCTGTAGGTGCTGCGCCGTCTTAGTATGTAAGCTATTACCCGCGTAGGGGCAAGTTCTGCCGTGGGGCGATCTACGGATTGGTCCGCAAAATGAATTTTTCAATATCGCGTGCCTCTGAACTCTCGGCGTATTCTGATTGGAGTCGACTGTAGTAGTCGTGTGCAGCTGCCTTGTCGCCGTCTCGCTCACTCATCAAACCAAGTTTTTTGAGCAGGTACGGAGCTAAAGCATGGTTGCCCTCGGCCTCGGCTAAGGCATCTTCGTAGTAGTCACGAGCCTCATCCAGCTGACCGAGTTGGGCATGTGCATCTCCAAGTGCATTCAACTTCGAGGAAGGAAGAATTTCACCTTCTGCATCGAAGGCTTTGAGGTAATCAATGGCAGCTTGATGCTGTCCAAGGTGCAAGTAGCTAACGCCTGCATAGTAGGAGGCGAGATTGCCGGCAGGTGTGCTGCCATACTCGTCGATAATGTCCAACAAGCCGAGGTAGCCAGGGGCTGGTAACGTGAGTGCCTTTTGAAAGCTGTCCTGCTCGAAGGCTTGCTGCGCACGCCAGAGTTGCTGGTTGGCTTCAGCTTGCTGTGGAGCCGCGATAAAGGTGCGGTACAAAAAGATTGCGGCCGCAATCACCACCAAGCCGGCTACGACGCCGACGATAAGCTTCTGATTGTTTTCGAGCCAATCACCCCGGGTGTTTACGGCAGGCTGTGCAGCCACCGGCGCGGCTGGCCGCGTAGGTTTTGGAGACGGAGAGTTTGGAAGAATGGGAGTTTCCTGGATAGGAGTAGCCATAGCTGTGTATTCGATCGAGGCTTTACGAAGGATTGTTCGAAAAGCGGCGCAAAGGTAGCCGAAATTCAGATCGAAATCGATACCTCGCTTCCACGCTTACGTCAGGTCGCTATGGCTTGTTTCTCCTACACCTCTTATCTCAATCATCAACTAGCGCTTCACGAGCACCAGCTTCCGCAAAAACATCTCGTTACCCTGCCGCACCACAAGCACGTAGGTGCCAGGGCCATTGCGCATGATATCGAGCTCGTCGGTGAATGCTCCTGAGAATTCGCCGAGGTCGTAACGATATACCTCACGCCCGGCAATAGAATACACGGCTATGGTAGTTGGGCCTGCGGTCGGTAGGTTGAACGACACCCTGAAGCGTCCTCCACTAGGGTTGGGAGATGCTGAAAACTCACGCACATTGAGGCTAGCCGTACGTGGCATGTCTACGTCCTTGCGCAACACATCCAGTTCAGGAGAGGTAGGCGATAGCGTCTCAACCCGCGCATCCATATCCTTGGGGTCAACCTCCTCGGAATCCCAGCTTCCATTACGTCCGCGGCGTCCGTGGATGTCTCGCATTGCCTCGCGTACGCTTTCCATTGCGTCACGAACAGCCTCCTCTGTGTCGCGCTCGATTCCGTCCCAGTCGATTGATTTCATCGCGTCATCGATGGTCCGCTCAATTTTATCCACATTGATATTTACGAGCCCGTCTTCGTCGCAATCACAATCCTCGTTGGAGTTATTCCACATACTGGCATTGTTCCAATTCCAGTTGGTGTGCTCTGACTCAGCAAGGGCCCCTTTAATGTTGGCGGAAGTTCCATCGCGCTCGTACTCAATGCTCACGTCATTGATGTCGGTGATGAGTCGCTTCACGGTACTGATGTCGTCCCAATCGGCAACGGGATAGCCATTTACAGCGAGTATTCGATCTCCGTCCTGTAGCCCAAGCTCTGAGGCGGGTCCTTCACTCGAGACGTCGACGACTACGCCGGGCTTATTATCGGTGTGCCCAGAATTTAAGCCAAAGAATCCTTTGCGAGGGAAGGGTGTATCGTCTTGACAGGCATCGCCACGACGGCCTAGCGTGAGGGTGGTGGAGCGACTCTTTCCTGCGCGCATGTAAGAAACTTTCACGCTAGATCCAGGCTCAACATCGCTCAACAGGCAAAAGAATGGGGTGGAATTGCTTGCATCTACCCCATCGACGGCGTAGAGATAATCAAGCGGCTGTAAGCCCGCCTTCTCCGCTCCAGTGCAGCCTACCACGTTAGTGACTAAAGACCCACCTGACACATCGTAGCCAAGCCGTTCTAGCTTAGACGAACTCATTTTTGCGTGCGTGATCCCCACGAAACCCTGGATATCGCAGCGATCGTCTTTGCTATCGTGTAGCGGCAGCTCCGTCGTAGCAAAGACGAGCGAGCTTGTAAAGCAAAGGAGTGAAAAGGAAAGGAGTATCCGCTTGAGCATAACAAGTCAATTTACTCCAACAGACAGCGCACGTACCCGTAGGTTGCACCGAGTGAGCGATCAATCCAATATTACGAGTCGAGTTGGAAATGGTCAGTTAGGACTAACCGTGACTGTACTCCAAGATGCGCTTCGTGAGGCTGTAGCTGAAAATTTGCCGTCAGTTCTTATTGATGATGCGGATTTCATGGAGCGGGCCATCCATCTCAGCGTGCTTCCTGCCGGAAAGCCAATCCTTCAATTACTCGCTTCGAAAAATACAGCCCGCGAACACGAGGCTGAGCTTGCCTTTAGTGTACAGGCTGTAGTCCCGCTCAGCTTCACTGTGAATAAAGATGCCCTACTGGCAAACTTGTCTGCGGAAGGGGGTTTTGAGGTTCACCTGACTATCGACGTACGCGTCGACCAAAACTGGATGGTCCAAACTGAGACAGATGTCACAGAGGTTGTTTGGCTGCGTCGCCCTGCGCTGAGGGTTGGGTTTCTAAAACTTCCTGCAGAGGCTATCCTCTCGCGCGTAGTCGACCGGTCTCGAGAGCGCATCGCCGATCAAATAGACCTTCAAGCTTCGCAGACACTCGACTTGCGTGGTGCCATCAATTCTCTGATTCAACGCCTCAACCAACCCATCCCACTCCCAGGCGGGACGGCAGGAGGCGTTTTCCTCAACCCGTTAAGTCTAAGCGTAGGAGATCTTACAATCGAGCAGTCAAGCATAAGCGTAAAGCTTGCCCTTGAAGTGCGTCCGGCCGTATTCGTGGAAACGGCTGTCCCTTCTTCACTTGGTGATTTTTCAAAGGTGCTTCCTAATGCAGCTACACCTGCAACGGATTATAACACCTCCGTTCAGGCAGTAGTCATGCTAGGGTATCCGATGATAGAATCGGTTTTGGCGAAAGCCTTAATCAAGCCTATCGAGCGCGCAGGCCGCGAAATTTTGCTTACGCCAAAACAGGTGAGTGAGCACGCCGGTCGACTCCACATTAAATTGGTGGCGACAGGCGATTTGACAGGCGATATCAGTTTTCTCGCGCGACCAGTCGTAGATCGTGACACCGCTCGTATAGAGTTGATGGACACAGATGTAGCGCTTCAATCTAGCAGTCGCTTGCTCAATTTTGGAGCAAGGCTCATCCGAAAGCCCATTGCCCGTCGCATCGAAGCGGAGTTCGCAAAAGGCAGCGCAAAAGGACTCTTAGATGCCCATCTGAAAATTCAGGAGGGCCTGCAACGGGCCCCTTTACCAGAGGGGATTTTCCTCGAAGCTAATCTGCAAGAATTCGAGGTCGAGGAAGTAGAGGTTACCGCCCATGCACTGCGTGTACTCGCTGATGTTCAGCTCCAGCTCCGCCTACGCATAGAAAAGCTTCCGCCAAAACCAGCCAGTTCGTCACAGGATAGACTGGCCTAAGCAGCTAATGCTATTAGTGCTCGTGCCCGTGGTCGTGGTCATCGTGATGGTCATCATGGATGTGGTCGTCCCCGAAATCGTTGAGTTGGCCATTGTCAGGTAGTTCGACGCGCAAAAACTCGAGCCGACGAGCTTTGCCAGAATCCACCATATTAAAATGAAGTCTCGTGCTGTCGAGGGCTGCGATTTCAACAGGCAAAATGCCCTCTGGATCTGCACCTGTGGGAGTGCGATAGAGGTACTCCCCGTCGAGATGGTAGTTCCCTTCTTCTGCGTAGTCGAGGGTGCTGGTATACACATACGAGCCATCAGGCTTGAACTGTATGCCTACATCGTCGAGCCTAACTTCTACGGTATCGCCCTCTTCGACAAGTAAGGTGGCCTGCCAAGCCCCATGCAAGTCGGGTGTGCGATCCTCATTACAAGCTCCCAATAATCCGGCGGCTATAAGAACGACTGTTGTAGAATGAAGACACCAGCTCCGGCGAGGAAGCCCAATAGTGCGAGCCATGCAATGTTTTTGAGATACCAAATGAAATCGATGCGCTCCATACCCATGGCAGCTACACCTGCAGCCGATCCAATGATGAGCATCGAGCCTCCAGTACCAGCGGAGTAAGCGATAAAGTGCCACATGGTATTGTCCGGCTCGAAGGTGTACATCCCCATCGATGCCGCGACCAGCGGCACGTTATCAATGACAGCCGAAAGGAAGCCCAAGAGCAGGATTACGGCGTTCTGATTTGGAACGGCGTTATCGAGCCGTTGCGCGAGGCTAGCCAGAAGGCCAAGGTCTTGATTCCCAACTTGGACGGCGACACTCTCGAGGCCGGCTACAGCGACCAAGATGCCTAGAAAAAAGAGGATGCTCGATAGTTCAATACGGCTCAGCGCTTTATGTGCACTGTAGAGATGGCCACGGGTATGCTTATCGAAGTTCTCCTCCGGATGCACGAATTCGGAAGCCAACCACACCACACCCAACCCGAGCATCATGCCGACATACGGCGGGAGATGAGTCACCGTCTTAAAGATGGGCACACTCACCAAAGCCCCGAGGCCTATGAAGAGCATAGTCTTACTGGAGAGCAGACGCTCTTCCTCGGCTTCGGCGGCTTCATCGCGTATAGGTTGAGTCACTTTGCCCCGGAACGCTGGCAAGAAGGTGGCGACAATCAACGGCACACCGATACAAACTATAGCGGGAAGTACGAGGTGGGTAATTAGCCCGCCGGTGGTCACCTTGTTACCGATCCATAGCATGGTAGTGGTTACGTCGCCGATAGGACTCCAAGCGCCGCCAGCATTGGCTGCAATTACGGCGAGCGATACGAACCAGAGTCTTTCGTCGCGCACCGGTACGAGCTTGCGGAGCAGGCTCACGAGAACGATTGTGGCAGCGAGGTTGTCGAGGGTAGCCGAGAGAAAGAATGCTAGTATGCAAATCAGCAGCAGCAGCGACTTTTTCTTGGTGGTAGTTATACGATTGGTGATGACGCTGAACCCCTTGTGCAGATCGACGAGCTCGACAATCGTCATGGCCCCAATCAGGAAGAAGAGGATTTCGGCCACCTTGCCGATGTGATGCAGCAAGACAGGCTCTACCTCACTGATCTCGCCATGAGAGCCATCGTGTTCTCCGTCATTGTATCCTGGCGAATGCTCATCGATCTCTAAAGGACTCGATTGAACAGCCTCGCTTATTTCCTGCGCGGCATCGTGCGGGATGCCAACAACATCTAGGTGCCCTAGGCTAATGCAGGCCCAAATGAGCGCGCCCATGATGAGTGCTGGAACAGTCTTGTCGAGCTTAAGAGGGTGCTCGAATACGATCGCGATGTAACCGAGGATAAAAATTGCGACGAGTACGACGATCATGCTGGTGGGCGATTATACCGGCGGAAGTTAATCGAGCCGCACACCTTGTAAGGGTAGTGTGAGGCTTTCGTCAGAAGTGTGGTACTGCAGCCGGCAGCGGGCGATATTTGCGGTATGGTCAAAATTGGCGATCACGAGCTAGGTGAGTTTCCCCTGCTGCTTGCTCCTATGGAGGACGTGAGTGATCCCCCCTTCCGCGCACTGTGCAAGCGGCAAGGCTGCGATGTGATGTACACAGAATTCATCAGCGTTGAGGGCCTGATTCGTGACGCTAAGAAGAGTGTTGAGAAGCTCGACATCTATCCTGAGGAGCGACCGATCGGTGTGCAAATCTTTGGTGCAGAGATCGACTCCATGGAGCGTGCTGCCGCCATTGTCGAAGAGGCAGGGCCAGAAATTCTCGACATCAACTTCGGCTGTCCTGTTAAGAAGGTGGTCTGTAAAATGGCTGGAGCAGGTATTCTCCAAGACATCGACCGTATGGTAGAACTTACCGAGGCGATCGTTAAAAACACCAAGTTGCCCGTCACAGTGAAGACTCGCCTTGGCTGGGATGAATCCTCCATCAAAATTGAAGAGGTCGCTCATCGCTTGCAAGATGTCGGCATACAAGCGCTGAGCATTCACGGTCGCACACGCAAGCAGATGTATAAGGGCGAAGCCGATTGGGAACTGATCGGCAAAATTGCGCAGGATCCCAGTATCGATATTCCAATCTTCGGGAACGGGGATATCGACTCGCCACAAAAAGCTGAATTGTACCGCGAACGCTACGGTGTCCAAGGAATTATGATCGGGCGTGCGGCGATCGGCAACCCGTGGATTTTTCGTGAGATTAAGCACTATTTCGCGACCGGCAATATTTTGGAACCGCCAACGATTGTTGAGCGCGTTGCCGCTGCCCGCGAGCACCTGCAGCGCAGTATCGAATGGAAGGGCGAGCGCGTGGGGGTTGTTGAAATGCGGCGACACTACACCAACTATTTTCGGGGGTTTCCTGGCGTAAAGCATTTTCGTTCCATCCTCGTGCAGGAATATGACCCAGCTACGTTGTACGCCACGCTGGACGAACTGGAAGCGCACTACTCGAAGGAATTGAGCCCGGTCGGCTAGTGTAATTGTTCGCGTATTATCGCAAGCATGAACGCGAACGTCTCCAGATGGTCATGGGCAGTTGCGCTCGCAGGTTTCCTCTTTGGATTCGATACAGTTGTAATTAGCGGTGCGAATTTGCCTACACGAGAACTTTGGCAGCTCAGCGATTGGTCGCACGGCCTCTTTATAATGTCGATGGCTTTATGGGGCACCGTGATCGGTTCGCTTCTCGGTAATATCCCCGCAGATCGGCTGGGGCGTAAACCGACATTGATGATCATTGCGGGTCTGTATTTGCTATCTGCGCTCGGCAGTGCTGTAGCCCCTGATCCCTATAGTTTCTCTGCATTCCGCTTTCTGGGGGGGCTTGGGGTAGGCGCCTCAACGGTGGCAGTTCCAATGTACATCGCTGAGATATCCCCTGCCAACGTGCGAGGTCAACTTGTGGCTCGGTACCAATTTCTCTTGGTACTTGGTATTCTGCTGGCCTTTGCAAGCAACTACCTGCTCGATGGGGTAGGGGGCGACGAAGATTGGCGACTCATGCTTGGAGCTGAAGCTGTTCCGGCACTCCTACTACCCATACTGTTACGGTGGGTGCCTGAGAGCCCTCGGTGGTTGCTGTTAAAACAGGGCAATAGGGAGGCAGCACTAGCCATATTTAACGAGGCGGGTGTAGAACATCCAGAGGACTCGGTACGAGCTATAGAGCAAGAACTGATCAATGAGACAGGCGCCAAAGCTGGCCTCTTTACTGCCGCTCATTCTTGGCCTTTGTTGCTCGCTTTTCTGCTAGCATTCTTCAATCAGCTAAGCGGTATCAACTTTGTGCTTTACTACGCGCCACAAATCTTCCAAGAAGCCAAATTAGCCTCTAACGCTGCATTGGGAAGTTCGATCGCTTTGGGGATAGTCAATTTGATATTTACTTATGTAGGCCTGTTTCTCATTGATCGCATCGGTCGCCGTGCGCTGATGTTTATCGGAAGTGTCGGCTACATACTCACCTTAGGCCTGACGGCTTATGCCTTCTACGCAAACCTCAATCCGTACGTCATCGTAGCGAGCCTTAGTGCTTTTATTGGAGCACACGCTGTTGGTCAGGGGGCAGTGATTTGGGTTTTCATCTCTGAGATTTTCCCCAACCGAGTCCGAGCCGCAGGTCAGAGCTGGGGCACAGGTACGCATTGGGTGTTTGCTGCCTTGATTACGCTTGTCGGGCCAACGGCTATTGAGGCTACTCGCGATGCGCCATGGGTGGTCTTTGCTGCATTCGCAGGATTTATGGTCTTGCAGCTGCTTTTCGTCGCCTTCATGATGCCAGAGACGCGTGGACGAGCTCTAGAAGAGGTACAGCTGTAGCGCGGGTCAAGCATCAACAACACATAAGGCTACGAAATCGTAACTTGTAAGCATGTACACGGACCGAGACAGCGATGCGCTAAATCCCGACGAGGTGCTGAATGCCGTGGGCGACCCGGAAGCTTTCATCGAGGAGCTTCGCGCTGCTCATCGCGATCGCCAATACCGTCGCAACCTGTTTGTGGATTCGCTCAGTCCCGATGTAAAAGCCGAGTGGATTGAGGGAGAGGCTGTGTATCACTCGCCAGCGCGAGAGGCCCACAACGCAGCAACTGAGGCTACTATCCAAGTGCTCGGCGTGTATTCCGATCTGGTTTCCGAACTACTAATACGAGTCGAGAAAGCCATGGTCGAAATTGGCCAGCACAACTTCGAACCAGACATCTGTGTGTATCGAGCCGCTGATCACAGCTTCTCAAACGACCAAGTCATTTACCCACGCCCAGATTTGGTAGTCGAGGTGTTAAGCAAGCGCACCCGCGAGCGCGATTTTGGCATTAAAAAGAGCCAATATGAGCAGGCCGGCGTAGAGGAGTACTGGATTGTCGATGCCGACAAACAGGAGGTGACTCAGTTTACCGCCAAGAATGATGGATATGGGTTGGGTGAGATTCTCAATACAGATTCCACGCTGAAATGCATTGCCCTATCGAGTCTCCAATTTCCTGTCTCCATCATTTGGGATCGACAACGTCGACTTGCGTGGAAGAAGTAGCAGTTCGGGGTAGGGTTTTGACGAGTAAAGTGTGAGCGATAGCAATGCAGGTTAGCAGATTAGCCCCAACGCTTTTACAGTCGCGTGAGGCCAATCAGTGCAGTTTACTGCCCCGGTGATATGTTGGAGTTCAAGACCCGACGAAACTGCCGGGACCAATGACCCCTTGTACCTTTGCCAGCTCAATGACTGTCCCGCTTACCAATCACGAAGAAGAGCTTCTCCGCGCCATCGGGCGATACGCAGATGAGCTAGAACTCCCTGCTTATGCCGTGGGAGGCTTCGTGCGTGACAAGCTGATTGGTCGTGCTACCAAAGACATCGATATCGTTTGCGTTGGCAGCGGGGTCAAGCTTGCTGAACGAGTAGCCAAGCAGTTGCCTAACACGAGCAAGCCAAAGATTTACAGTCGCTTCGGCACCGCTATGGTCCGGGTTGGCGACGATGAGGTTGAGTTCGTCGGTGCCCGCCGTGAGAGCTACAGGCAGGATAGTCGCAAGCCGACTGTTGAGGACGGCAGCTTGGAAGACGATCAGCTGAGGCGTGATTTCACCATCAACGCCTTGGCTTTTCGACTCAACGCCGAGTCCTTTGGGGAGCTTGTGGACCCTTTCGGCGGAGTCGCGGATCTAGAATCGAAGCTCATTCGTACGCCACGCGAACCGGGCAAAACCTTTAGCGACGATCCTTTGCGTATGCTCAGGGGTGTGCGCTTTGCAAGTCAACTCAGCTTCGAGTTGCATGCCGAAACTAAAGCGGCGATGGCCAGTTTTGCCGAAAGGCTAAGCATTATAAGTGCAGAACGCATTCACGTTGAACTGAATAAAATTCTGCTTTCGCCAAAACCGAGTGTTGGGCTCGCACTGCTTTCGGAAACCAAACTGCTGCCGCAATTTTTGCCTGAATTAGAGGCGATGCACGGCGTCGATAAGCGCTCGGGCATAGCTCATAAAGACAACTTCTGGCACACCCTCGAGGTCGTAGACAACCTTGCTGAGCGTTCGGATGATTTATGGCTCACTTGGGCGGCACTGCTGCACGACATCGGCAAGCCGGCCACCAAGCGCTTCGAGCCAGGAAACGGATGGACCTTCCACGGACACGAGTTGGTGGGCGCCAAAATGGTCCCCAAAATCTTCAAGCGGCTCAAGCTGCCGCTGGATGCTCAGATGCGATTTGTCAAGCAGATGGTGCGCTGGCACCAAAAGCCGATCGCACTCTCGGAAGATCAGGTGACCGACTCTGCAGTGCGTCGCTTGCTCATCGAGCTGGGCGAGGATATCGATGATCTGCTCACGCTGTGTGAGGCCGACATCACCTCGAAGAACCCGAAGAAAGTCAAGCGCTATTTGCGTAACTATCAGGAATTGCGCGAACGCGTGAAAGCCGTTGAGGAGCGCGACCAATTGCGCGCATGGCAACCGCCCATTACTGGCCAGGACATTATGGAGGCCTTCGGCATCCGTCCTGGGCCTGAGATTGGACAGGTAAAAAATGCCATTCGCGAAGCCGTACTTGAAGGAGACATTGGCAACTGCCGCGCCGACGCCTGGGAATACATGCTATCCCAAGGAGAGGAACTTGGCCTCTCAGTGAAGCAGGCTAAGGATCCTCGACCGGGAGCTGCCGTGGAAGAAAAGCCTGCGGCTGCGGATTCTTAGCAGTGTACAGCGTGATGCTGGCCTGCAGATAGACTGTTATCTTACGCAACTATGTGGGCCCAGAAATTTGCGCTGTTTGCTGCCGCTGTGCTCATCGTGCTGTGCGGCTGCGGTCCTGATTTAGACGATGATGTAGCCGAAGCCTACGCGGAGCTACCCGAGACGTTGGACTACAACATTGACGTGAGACCCATCCTCTCAGATCGCTGCTGGAGTTGCCACGGCCCAGATGAGCGTGCTCGCAAAGCAGAATTGCGCCTCGATATTGCCGAGCATGCCTATGCGACGACGAAGGATCGCCGCGCAGCTATTGTACCCGGCAGACCCGCATCCAGCGAACTGGTAGAGCGCATCCTAAGCCACGATGCCGATTACCTCATGCCTACCCCGGAGAGCAATCTCTCGCTGTCGGCTCATGAGAAGGCGCTGCTGGTGAAGTGGGTCGAAGATGGAGCGCAGTACGATCCGCATTGGGCATTTACACCTCTGCCTCCATCGGCGCAGGCGCAAGACCTAAGTGGTGCTGGCATCGACAGCTTTATTCGCGAAGGCTACATCGAGCAAAATCTCACCCCAAATGACCGCGCGGATGGGCATACGCTCATTCGCAGATTGTATCGCGATCTCACCGGTCTGCCGCCCACCTATCAGCAAACCCAGGCCTTCGTCAACAACGATATGCCCGAATACTACGCGGCGGTGGTCGATAGCCTCCTCGCTACCGATGCCGCTGCTGAACACCTCACTCGAGAATGGTTGGACGTGGCGCGCTATGCCGACTCACATGGCCTCCATGCCGATGGTATTCGCACCTCGTGGCCCTGGCGCGACTGGGTGATTGACGCCTTTCGGCAAAACAAGCCCTACGACCAATTTATAACCGAGCAGCTCGCTGGCGATCTGCTTCCGGGCGCAAGTCAATCACAGCACTTAGCCACGGCGTTCAATCGCAACCACCCAATGACTGGCGAGGGTGGGGCAAACATGGAGGAGTATCGCGTGAGCTACGTGATGGATCGTACCAACACTTTCGCCACTGCCTTCCTTGGTCTTACCATGGAGTGCGCCGCTTGCCACGACCATAAGTTTGATCCGATCTCACAAAAGGAATACTACCAGTTGTCGGCCTTCTTCAATAACGTGAAGGAGTTCGGCATGACCGGCGATGATGGAGATTACGGTCCGTTGATGACGCTGCTCGATGATTCTACCCGTGCAGTCCTTAAGTCGCTAGACCAGCGCATTGCAGAAGTTACTGGCGCTCAGCCTCCTGTGGCGCAGCAAATTGCTTTCATTGATGGGCTTTCCGTTGAGCCGCGACCCTTGGCCTACGTACCGTTCGACAAAGTCGGAAAGAAGCTAGCTGACGGGTACCCCGAAGTTCGTGTAGTGGATACCCTGTACACCGTGCCCGGTGTCAAGGGCTCGGCGGTGATCTTCGACACGCAGTACGATGCTATTGACGTCATTCTCGAGCCTTTTGAGCTTTACGATCCGCAGTCGGTGAGTATGTATGTACGTACCACGAAACGCGAGCCTGAGAAGTGGCAGACCTTGGTATCCAATGCAGGCGATAAGAACGCCATCTGGCGGGGGATGGACTTCTCACTGACTCCAAACGGGCACTTGAATCTTCGGCTCGTGCACAGCCTGCCCGGCAACTTCATCGAGGTGCAGTCAGCGCGAGCGCTGGGCTTAGGCGACTGGACTCACGTTGGCTTTAGCTATGACGGGAGTGCCAGCGCAAGCGGGGTACAGCTCTATATCGACGGCGCCCCTGCGAAGCAAACCGTCCTATTCGATAAGCTTTACCGCAGCATTTACCCGCTTACGCCAGATATGGCACAAGAGCGCCTTGCTCGACCCTACCGCATCGGAGTATCTGGACGCAACTACACTGGCGAGGCGGGCATCCTGAAGGGCGCCGTAGATGAATTCAAGCTCTACGACGAGCAGCTGAGCCATCGCGAGATGGCGGCTTCAATCGTTGATCCTCCTGCAGAGGAGCCTAGCGGTTGGGAAGTTCAACACCAAACGGTGGTTGCCGGGCGTGCGCAGGTGAATAAACTGCGCGCCCTCCGCATGCAAAAGCTCGAGGCTATTCGCGATCGCCACGATATCATGGTAATGGAGGATATGGCCGAGCCTCGTCAAGCCTACCGACTCGATAGAGGCAACTTTGATGCTCATGCTGAGCCCGTCGACTACGGTACACCGTTGGCTGTGCTCGCATTCGCCAACGAACAAGGTCTAGATGTAGAGCCGTACGAAAAGAATCGACTCGGGCTCGCTCGCTGGCTATTTGCGGAAGAAAATCCGCTTGCTGCGCGCGTTGCTGCCAATCGCTACTGGCAGCACATCATGGGTAGAGGCTTGGTGCCTACTGCTCACGATTTCGGGATGCAGGGAGATTTGCCCGTGCATCCCCGCTTACTCGATTACCTAGCCAATGGACTACGCGTCAGCGACTGGGATTTGCAAGCTCTTTTGCGCGCTATCGTGACGTCAGACACGTACAAATTGAGCAGCCGAATCTCAGACGAACTCGCCGAACGTGATTCAGACAACAGCTACTACGCAAGAGCAAGTAGCTACCGGCACACCGCAGAGTCTATTCGAGATTACGCACTTGCGACTTCAGGCCTGCTCGTCAAGACCGTTGGTGGCCCATCCGTTAAACCTTACCAGCCGAAAGGACTTTGGCTGGAAAAGTCCAGTTTCTCGAAAGCGCTGTACGAGTACCATCCGGGCACTGGCGACGACCTCTATCGCCGAAGTATGTACACGTTT
>ENA-ORXU01001355-ORXU01001355.1-marine-metagenome-genome-assembly--contig:-NODE-1355-length-20787-cov-4.378851_pt1 | contig 20787 bp, 33 predicted proteins | sample MGYA00237869_ERZ511484 | MGnify/ENA metagenome assembly ERZ511484
CCATGACCGCAACGATTGGCGGACGCGGCTCCATTGTTTCTTCCGGATCGTCGTCCTCCGTCGTCTGAATATCGACGTCGGCTTCGGATACCTTCTGGATGGTGTGGCCAAACTGTTCGACCAGCAATTCAGCGGTGTCCTGATCAATCGTTTGATTGACGGTGACCATCATGTCGAGATTGAACAGTTCTTTCACAAGATCTGCGCCCTTCTCGCCCATGCGCTTGGCCAATTCACCAACGGTGATGGCTTCCGGCACGATCACATCGCGGATCTGCTTTTCACGCGGCGCGCTGGAGCCACCGCCATGTGCGCGGCGTTCTTTTTCACGGGCACGCTTGAGCGCGGCGAGGCTGCGGGCACGGCGGCCTTCATCCTCGTTCAGCGCGCGATTGACAGTCAGCTTGCCTGAACGGCGCTTGTCGACCTGGGCATTGCCTGCCCCGCCGCCGCCACGTTTCGGCTTGTCTTCGCGCTTCTTTTCCGGACGCTTGGGTTCTGGACGCGCAACAGGGGTAAACTTGCGGGCAGCAGGAGCAGCTTTTGCCTCGTTGGCCGGAGCATCGGCGGCAGCTTCCTGCGTCGTTTCCTCAGCATCAGATGCGGCCTTCGCCTCTTCCTTGGCTTTGGCTTCAGCAACCTTGGCGGCTTCTTCTTCAGCCTTGCGGTTTTCCTCAGCGCGCTTTTTCTCGTCTTCGGCAGCCTGCTTGGACTGCTCTTCTTCACGCTTGCGCGATTCCTCGCCCTGCCTCAGCCGGTCTTCCTCGGCTTCGCGCTGCATTCGGGCGACACGTTCCTGCGGAGTTTCACCCGCCGGTGCAGCCTTCTTGGGCGCAGCCGCTTTAGGCTCCGGAGCCGCGGGCGGCGGAGGAGGTGGTGGTGGTGGCGGCGGAGGCGCAGCAACAGGCTCTTCGCCCGGTTTCACGAGCTTACGGCGACGCTTAACCTCAACCGCAACCTTGTTGGTGCGGCCGTGGCTGAAGGTCTGCTTGACCTCGCCTGCGTCAACCGCGCGCTTTAGGCCAAGCGGCTTGCGGGTGCGCTTCGGGGTGTCATTTTCTTCGCTCATGTGCTCGTACTAGTCCTTCAAAATCAATCAGTCACGCGGAGACGCCAGCAGCAGTTTCACTGCCAGCTTCTTCGCTTGTCCCGGCCACAGATGCGGCCCCAAGATAGGTCTGCAAGCGCCCCAGCGGTATCGCTACCCGCTGCGCCGATTGGGTATCGGCAAGCCCCAGATGGACGACATTGTCGCGGCCCAATGCCACAGACAGTGCCTCCCGGTCCAGTGGAAGCCGTGTGCCTGTTTTCCCCGACCCTTCAGCATCGGTGCCTACGCGCCATGCCTGATCCAGCTTCTTACACCCGTCTTCGCTTGCATCGACGGCGTGGTACAGTGCGGAAACCCGGCCCATGCGCGCATCCTGCGCAATCCGGTCAGACCCAAGAATAAGACGCCCAGAGCGCAATTCCAACCCGAGCCGCTGTAGGAAAGCCCGTTTAAGTGCGTTTTCTGTCATCGCAGGCAGATCGTCAGGGATGGTGATCTTCCCGGTTTTGAACGCCCGCGACAACGCGCCGCGTAGCTTACCCGACGCCATCGCTTCGGTCAGCGCATCACGCGAAACGCCGATCCACGCGCCCCGGCCCGGAGCCTTGGCCAGCGGATCAGGGGCCACATGGCACATCCCGTCATCATCAACAGGCGAAAGCGCCAGACGCACGAGATCATCGCGCGCAGAGCTTTCACCGCTCAGCACGCAGCGACGTTCGCTCCCGCTTTCACGGGAAACGCCGGTGTCGGTTTTAGGCGGACCTAATGGGTCACGTTGAGGATTCCGCATCAGCGGCCTCCTCTGCTTGAGACGCAGTGTCTGCAGCCGGAGCCGCTTCTTCTTCGTCTTCGAACCAATGGGCACGTGCGGCCATGATGATTTCGTTGCCCTGCTCTTCAGACAGGCCGAACACGCCAAGCACGCCGCCCTTGTCTTCAGCACGCTGCGGACGGCGCTGCGGCGGACCATCTTCGGTCTTGCGGCGACGCGGCGCTTCACGCTTTTTGGCGATCAGTTCATCGGTTGCCAGATCAGCCAGATCGTCCAAGGTCTTGATGTCGGCCCTGCCCAGCACAACCAGCATTTGCTCGGTCAGATGCGGGATTTCGGCCAGATCATCTTCAACGCCAAGTTCGCGGCGAGCGGTGCGGAAGGTTTCTTCCTGACGCTGCAACGCTTCTTGTGCGCGGCTTTGCAGCTCTTCAGCCAGTTCGTCGTCAAAGCCTTCGATGCTGGCGAGTTCGGCCAGTTCGACATAGGCGACTTCTTCCAGCTCCACGAAGCCTTCGGCAACCAGCAGCTGTGACAGGGTTTCGTCGACGTCCAGCTCTTCTTCGAACATCTTGGACCGCTCGGCAAATTCCTTGCTACGCTTCTCCGAGGATTCTTCCTCGGTCATGATGTCGATCTGGCTGTCGGTCAGCTGACTGGCCAGACGCACATTCTGGCCGCGGCGGCCGATGGCCAGGCTGAGCTGGTCGTCAGGCACAACCACTTCAATGCGGCTTTCTTCCTCGTCCAACACAACCCGGCTTACCGTGGCAGGCTGCAATGCGTTGACGACAAAGGTGGCGGTGTCTTCCGACCACGGAATAATGTCGATCTTCTCGCCCTGCAATTCCTGCACCACCGCCTGAACGCGGCTACCCTTCATACCGACGCAGGCGCCGACAGGGTCAATGGAGGAATCGTGGCTGATCACGCCGATCTTGGCACGGCTGCCCGGATCACGGGCTGCGGCCTTGATTTCGATAATGCCGTCGTAAATTTCAGGCACTTCCTGCGCGAACAGTTTGCGCATGAAATCCGGATTGGCGCGGCTGAGGAAAATCTGCGGCCCGCGATTGTTACGCTCCACCTTGCTGATCAGCGCACGTACGCGCTCACCCACACGGGCAGCTTCACGCGGGATTTGCTGGTCGCGGCGGATCACGCCTTCGGCACGGCCAAGGTTGACGATCACATGGCCAAATTCGACCGATTTGATAACGCCGGTGATGACTTCGCCTGCGCGGTCCTTGAATTCTTCAAACTGGCGTTCGCGCTCTGCATCGCGGACCTTCTGGAAAATGACCTGCTTGGCGCTCTGCGCGTCAATGCGGCCAAGATCGTCCATGGCAGGGAGCGGATCGACGATGAAATCGCCCACAGAACTGCCCGGCTCCAGCTTTTCAGCCTGTGCCAGATCGACCTGCTTGAAGTAATCTTCGACTTCCTCGACCACTTCAACGACGCGCCACAGGCGCAGATCGCCGGTGACCGGATCAAGCTTTGCCCGGATGTCGTTTTCCTGTCCGAAACGCGAGCGGGCAGACTTCTGGATCGCCTCTTCCATCGCTTCGATCACGATGGTTTTGTCGATCATCTTTTCCGATGCGACAGCATTGGCGATTGCAAGCAGTTCCGCTTTATTGGCTGAAATTGGGCTGGCCATCAGGATTGAGCCTCTTCTTCCTCGTTGGATTCTACAATATCGTCGACACCGCTCATGTCGAGCGGCTGGGTGGCGGCAATCAGCTTGTTCGTCAGAACGAGCTGCGCTGAATGAATAGCGTTGAGCGGGACTGCAACCTCGCCCGCGGTCTTATCCGCGATGGTAACAGTGTCGCCATCAATGCCAAGCAGCTCCCCGTGGAGCTTGCGATGGCCAAAAACCTTCTCTGCCAGATTGATGCGGGCTTCGTGTCCGGCCCAATTGGCGTAATCTTTCGGGCGAGTCAGCGGGCGGTCGATACCGGGGCTGCTGATTTCCAGATGATAGGCCCCCTTGACCAGCTCCTCGCCCTCTTCCTCGATCTCGTCGATACGGCGGGAAATGGCGCGGGATAGCTGCGCGCACTGTGCAACGATCAATTGGCCGCTCTCCGGCTCTTCCGCCATCACCTGCAAGGTGCGCTCCAAGCCGGAACCGGTCAATTTCACGCGCACGAGTTCAAAACCGAGCGCAGTCGCCTCGGGTTCAAACACTTCAATCAGGCGCGCGATATCGGCCATTTGCTCTCCATCATCGGGTCGACATGATCATGACAAAGCAGTTTTGCGCCGGCCCCTTTCGGCGCCAGCCCCACTCTGTCAGACAATGTCGGGATGGCGGCTATGTAGGGTCAGCCGCCAAGGAAAGCAATACGCGAATCTTGTGCTTGGCTAATTCGCAGCGATGTCGTGCTTTTTGATACAGTGGCGCAATTGGTCGTAGCTCAGGCCAAGAGCCTTGGCCGTCTGCCGCTGGTTCCAGCGGTTTGCACCCAGCGCATGCTCCACAATGGCGCGTTCGTGCGCATCTACTGCGGACCGCAGATCGTCGACATCATCAAGCCGCGGCGCGGCGGGCTCGGGTTTTGCGGCAGGCTTGCCGGTCTTTTCATGCTCATGCTGCGCAGCAACGGGCAGCGGTTTCCATGGACTTTCAAAGGGATCAAACACGACTTCGCCAATGGGCTGTTCCCAATTGTCCCAGCGGTAAATCGCGCGCTCTGTCACATTGCGCAGTTCCCGCACATTGCCCGGCCAGGGATGGTCCTCCATCGCCTGCGCAATATGATCGGCAAAGCCGGGCCATTGTTCCCAGCCCAATTCAGCAGCCATGCGGCGCCCGAAGTAGTCGGCCAGCACCTGAATATCGCCTTCGCGCACGCGTAGCGGAGGCAGAGTAATAACTTCAAAGGTCAGCCGGTCGAGCAAGTCGGCGCGGAATGTGCCCTCATCCGCCCTTCGCGGCAGGTCTTCATTGGTGGCCGCCACGATGCGCACATCCACACGCGTAGGACGTGAAGCACCGATCCGCGTCACTTCGCCATATTCAACGGCGCGCAGCAGACGTTCTTGTGCGCCCATCGACAGCGTGCCAAGTTCGTCGAGAAATAACGTGCCCCCGTCGGCTTCTTCGAAACGCCCCTCGCGCGCTCTGGTAGCGCCGGTAAATGCACCCTGTTCGTGGCCGAACAATTCGGCTTCGATCAATGTTTCGGGCAGCGCCGCGCAGTTCATGGTGACAAGCGGGTTGTCCCAGCGGTCGGACAGGCGGTGGAGGCGTTCGGCGATCAATTCCTTGCCCGTTCCGCGCTCACCGATAACAAGCACAGGCCGCGCCATCGGAGCCGCCTTACTGGCCCGCTCGACAGCATCAAGGAAAGCGCCAGACTGGCCGATAAACTGGTTCTTTTGGTCCATACACCAAGATATAGGAAAATTTCCCATATCTTGGCAACCAAAACCATATCGCTTTACACTGCGATACCAAAAACCCGTGGAATTCTGCCATTCCTGCCGTTTGGCACACCCTTTGCTATTAATCCGGTATACAGGATTTTCAGGAGGGTTTCACAATGTTTGATCAAGGCTTCTTCTCCAGCAAGGTGGGGCACGCCGCAATGGTGAGCGTGGCTGCAATGATCGCATTCACAGTCTTTGCGCAGATGCAAATTGATGTGGTCGGTGCTGACGTTATGCTCAGCGCTGTTACCGTTGGCGAGCTGGCGTGAGCGACGAAAACAACAATCCCCTGACGCCGATTGGCGATGGGCTGAAGCGCGCGGGAACGCGGCTTGATCAGGAGATCGAGCGCCTGCGCACCAGCCCCACACCAACCGCGCGCGCACTTAACTCTGGAGGAAACTGGATGGGCATTTTTAGCCGCACCCGTGATATTATCGCCGCCAACTTCAACGAACTGCTCGATCAGGCAGACGATCCGACGAAGATGATCCGCATGATCATCCTCGAAATGGAAGAAACACTGGTCGAAGTCCGGGCGAGCGCGGCGCGCACCATTGCCGATCAGAAGGAAATGCATCGCCATACGGTCAAGCTGGACCGGTTGCAGGCCGATTGGTCCGAGAAGGCGCAATTGGCGCTGAGCAAGGACCGTGAAGATCTTGCCCGTGCCGCTTTGATGGAAAAGCGCAAAGCGACCGACATGATCGAACAGCTTAAGCAGGAAATGGCTGTGCTGGATGACGCCTTGCGCGCTTACGAGGAAGATATTGCCAAGCTGCAACAGCGTTTGCGTGAAGCTCGCAGCCGCCAAAGCCAGATCGCCGCCCGCCTCGAAAGTGCGGAAAACCGCGTGAAGCTTCGCAGCCTGATGACCAATGAACGTGTGGACGATGCGCTGACCCGCTTCGACCAGCTCGAACGCCGCGTCGATTACGCGGAAGGTCAAGCAGACTCGCTGCAAATTGCCCAAGGCAAAAGCGGCAGCCTCGCCGATGAATTCGCAGCTCTGGAAGGCAGCGATAAGGTCGACGATGAATTGGAACAGATGAAACGCGCGCTCGGCAAAGGCGACGATGTGAAGAAAATTGAAGGGGAATAATCATGGAAGAGATTATTATCATACCGGCCATCGTGATCGGCCTTCCATGGCTCATCCTGCATTATGTCACCAAGTGGAAAACTGCAGCCACCATCACACCCGATGACGAATCGCTGCTGGAAGACCTTTACAGCCTCGCCAAGCGGCTGGATGAGCGGATGGACACGGTTGAGCGGCTGGTGTCGCATGACAATCCCGACTTCTCAGCTCCCCGCATCCAGCACAATAAAGAAACGGACAATCTGCCGCTTCGTGAGCTGGAAGAACTGATCGCAGAAAAGAAAGGACAACGCGCATGAACACGCCTCGCACAACGCTTTACCGCGACAAGCAAAATGGCAAATTGATGGGCGTATGCTCCGGCATTGCCGATTACACCGGGGTCAATGCGATTTGGATCCGGCTCGCCGCAATCTTCGGCACTTTCGCCTTCCTCGGCCCGCTCATCATTCCGATGTATTTGATCATGGGTATGCTGCTGAACAAGAAGCCAGCGCACCTGTACTCAGCCGATGTGAAAGAGAACCAGTATTGGCAGGGTGTGCGGCAGAACCCGAAGCGCACCGCCCGTGAAATCCGCGCGCAAATGAAGGATGTGGATCGCCGGCTGGCCAGTGTGGAAAACTTCTACGTCAGCTCCAACCCGCGCCTGAATTCCGAAATCGAGCGCCTGCGCTAAAACAGTAGAATTTGAGGGGATTTGTAAATGTTTGACTGGGCTTATCTGATACCTCTAGCTCCCTTCATCATGGTGCTGGGCATCGTATGGATGAAAAATCACCAGAAGCTGGAAGAAAAACGCATTGATGCAGCCGCTGCCGGGAGTGCTGAAAAGGCTGCGCAATATGCCAGCAATGTCCAGCAGCTCGAAGACCGGGTGAAGGTGCTCGAACGCATCGTCACCGACCGCGGATATGATGTTGCGACCCAGATCGAGGCCCTGCGCGATACTCGCGATGTCGAAGCCAATAGCAGCGGCGTGCAGATGAATTTCGACAAGAAGGAACAGGTTTGATGGATTTCGACATTATCACACCCGCAGTCTTGGGCGTTGGCGTCATTTCGATTTCCGTGGCTTGGGTGGTCAACACCTTCATACGTGTGCGCCACGGCTACCCTCTGGAAAACAGCTGGGGCAAGGCGGTCTATCCCAAAAGCACGGAAAACGAAGAGCGTGTGAAGCTGCTCAGCCAGGAAAACGCTGCTCTGCGTGCTGAACTCGGCTCCATCAAGGACCGCATGGCCAATGTGGAGCGGATCGTTACCGATAGCGGGTATCAATTGACGCATGAGATTGAGACCCTGCGCGGCGGCAAGACGGAGGCCAACTGATGTTTGGCGCAGAAACGGCTCTTATGATCGACGCGTTGCAGATTACTGTGCTTGCTGTCGCAGCAGGAGCAGGCGGTGCCTGGTTGCTGATGCGGCGACGCTCTTCTCGCAACAGCGAAGCCATTGAACGCAGCAGCAGTTCTGGCAGCCTAGAAGAGCGTATCCGCGTGTTGGAACGTATCGCAACCGACCGGCCTTCTGAACTGGCCGAAGAAATTGAGAAACTGCGCGGCGCAGAAAGGGAGAAGGTCTGATGGAATGGGGTATGATCTTCGTGCTGATGATTATCATGATTGCCGTTACGACGGCCTTGACGATCCATAAGCGGAGCATCCGGCATTCGGAACGCGCACTAGAGCTGGAAGTAGAGCTTGAGAAAGCGAAGCAAGGCGAACGCCACGCCCGCGATACTGACACGCAGAAGATCGAAGAACGGCTGCGCGTTCTGGAGCGCATCGCCACCGATCCTTCCGCCGATATTTCACGCCAGATTGAAAACCTGCGCGAGATCAAAGCTGATGGAGAGAAAGTCACATGAGCCCCTGGTTCGCCATTGTTTTGATTGTTCTCATAGCAGCGTTCGCGGGCGCGTTTCGTGCACGCCGTGGTAGCAATAACGAAATTCGCCATGTGCATGAGGAAACACAGCAAGTTTCCAGCGAACGCGAAAAGGAACTGGAAGACGAAGTCGAGGGTCTGCGTGAGCGCGTAAAGGTGCTCGAAAGGATCGCCACCGATCCGGCACGCCGGACGGCGGAAGAAATTGAAAAACTGCGGGACGAATAGGAATTCGCACATGATGATTGGCGCAGGGAGAACATGATGATGATGGAAATCGACATGCTTGTTGCTGCAACCACGCTGGTTGCGCTGGCTATCACAGCAGGGGCCGCACTGCTCGGCTGGCAGGGCTGGCTTGCGTTGAAAAACCGCGAGCTGGAAATGCGCCGACTGCCGCCAGAAATGGAAAACGGCTCGCTCGAAGGCATGACCCGTATCGAAATTGCCGACCTGAAGGAACGCATTCGCAAGCTGGAAGCCATCGCAAGCGGGGTGGATTTGTGAGGCGAAATGCCTACATGCGCAGTCATGCGCACACTCGACGACATTTACGAAGAATATGATTTCCTCGACGCAGACGAACGTTATCGTTTGCTGATAGAGCTGGGCCGCGAGCTGGAAGATATGCCAGACGCGCTGAAGACCGACGCGACATTGGTGCGCGGTTGTTCAGCGCAGGTGTGGGTCTACCCCACAGGCGAATCGGGCAATCTGCATTTTCTGGCGGACAGCAATGCCGCCATTACCAAAGGCATCGTCGCATTGGTAATCGCCGCTGTGCAAGACAAGGCCGCAGCCGATGTCGCGCAGATGGATGTGGCAGAGGCTCTCGCCCCCTTCGATCTGAAGAACCAGCTAAGCTCTCAGCGCACACAGGGCGTCCCCAACATGATCACCTTGGTGCGCGAACACGCGGCGCGGATCGCCGCTGACTGAGCAATCAGACACGCCGCCCTTGGTATAGATTGCAGCGCAGCGCCGACCGTGCCATTCTGCATATTCGGTCAAGGGGATAAGAATGCGCGAACATGAACTCAGACGGCGCGTTGTTTCCGAAATGCACCTGCGCCGCTGGCCGCAGCTGAACGTACCGGGCAAGGTGCTGCAATGGGTGCTGGTTGTCGACAAAGACGAGCGCGCAGCAGAGATAGAATATCTCGAAAAAATCCTGCCTGCGCCGCTCGAAAACCCCGGCGCAGCGCACCGGTCCGGTGAATTTGCACCCGGCGTATCCGTCGCATGGGAACGGCATAGCGAAGGCAGCAGCCTTGCTCTGTTTGCCAAAGGAACTTCTCCCGATTTGGCCGCCGCGATGGCATGGGCCAATGGCCTGCCGGGGCGAATCGTGCGCGCCACCAGCCTGACGCTGGTAAAAGATGATCGCGCCGCCAAACGTCTCCTGCCGAAACTGAATTTCACCCCTGACGAGATCGTCAGTTGCCTGATCAGTGGAAAGGCGCGCATTTGGGCGGATTTCCGCCTGCAGAATGACGGTTTCGGCCATGTTCTTATCGCGCAGAACGGGCTTGATGCGCGCGACTTCACGCGCACTGTGCAGCGCGTTCAGGACTTGGGCAATTATCGCAACAAGGCGTTGCTAGGCTTGCCAGAAGCGCAGCAGAATTGGCCGCGGCTGGACGAGATCGAAATCAAGCTGGCCCATCTGGCAGATCGCCTGTGCGAAAACAGTGGTCGCGATGATGATTTGATGAGCGAACTGTCGGCGCTTTCGCTTGAGCTATCGACAGTCGCGACGTCCACCGGTTACCGGATGAGCGCCACTCGTGCTTACGCCAAGCTGGTGCAGGAACGGCTGGAGGAATTGCAGGTGCAGCCGCTTGATGGTTACGCCTCTCTCAACACCTTCACCAAACGCCGCTTTCAGCCTGCCGTGCGTTTTTGCGATGCGCTGGTGGTGCGCGAACAGCAATTGTCAGAGCGCGCAGACCGGCTCGGCAGTTTGCTGCGCGCCCGCATTGATACGCGGATCGAAAACCAGAACGCTGAACTGATGCGCAGTATGGAACGGTCCAGCAAGCTGCAATTGCGGCTGCAACAATTGGTCGAAGGCCTGTCGGTCGTCGCGCTCAGCTACTATCTGCTTGGCCTTGTCGAATGGGGGCTGAGCGGAATTGAAGGCGTGGATGTGACGCGCACACTTTCCATTCTCGTTATCCCGACGGTGCTGGCGATATGGATTGGCGTGCGCGTGGCAAAGCGGCGATTGCTCGGCCCGCCAGAGGAATAGACCGCCGTCAGATTTCCAGCGCGACGGCTTCCTGCCGTTCTTCTTCTGCCTTAGCCCCGCTGCGGCGTGTCATTTCAAACGTGCCGTTCATATCCAGCAGGCTCCACATGCCCGTGATCCGCTCTCCCTTGTCCTCCAGCCTTCCGACATAATCGACCGGGTTTTCATACCCCATCGCCGCCTTGCGATAGGTCTTGGTGAAATCGACCGCATTGCCCGCGACCACGCCAACCAAAGTCGCCTCCGCCGAAACGCCAGGCAGATAGAGATCGGGTTCGATGATGGTTCCGGTGAAGCTGGTGCCGCGCTGGCTAAGCGTTGCCAGAAAAGGTGTGACCGGACCGCTTCCGGCGGGATAGGAAAACGCCCCGTCCCATTCGCCTGAAAGGTCTTTGGGCCGGGACGCCATGTGCGGCCTGTCAGGCCCCGGTGCTTTCGCGCACAACCGCAATGCCTGCTTCGCGCTGGCGGCGCAGTTCCGCCTTCAGCTTGGCCGGATCACGCGCGAACAGGAAGCCGAAGCTGACGCCGCCTTCCTTGCCGATCGTCGCATGATGCAGCTTGTGCGATTGCACCAACCGTTTGGCATAGCCGCTTTTGGGAACCCATTTGAAATACCGCTGATGCACCAGCCCATCATGGATAAGCGTGTAGATAACGCCATAGATCATGATCCCGATGCCGATCCAATTGGCCGGTATCCATGCGCTTTCCCCCAGCAAAGCCGGGCTACCGATTCCAAACATCGACAGGCTGAATACTGCGCCGAAAATCCCGAACAGATCGTTCTTTTCCAGCGTGTTATCGTGTGGCTCATGATGATCGCGGTGCCAGCTCCAAGCAAAGCCGTGCATGATATATTTGTGCGAAAACCACGCGACACATTCCATGAACAAGATGGACGCCGCGATCAGGAGGAGGATGGCAAAAACAGACATGATTACTTCCGTGTGCTGTGCCCTGTCATGAGCGCATTCCGGCGATATCGCGGCAGCCCCCACCACGGGGTTTGCGGCGACCGATGATGTTCAGCGTGATAGCCGAAATGGAAACAGGTTGCGAGACTTACCAATGCGGGAAAACTATCAGAGCGCGCATTGTGGCGATCTTCAAATTTATCATCTGCGTGGCTATGCGGACGGAAAGTGCCGAAATAGAACAATTGCAAGCTGCTGGCGATAGCAGGCAGAGCAAAAACCAGCACGAGCTGCGCTATTGGCACGCCGACAACGATCCAGTAAATTCCCACGACAACGTTCACATACAATAGCGATAGCCAACTGAAATAGCGCTTCAGGAACGTTTTGTACCAGCGCCAGAAATGGCTCGGGTTATCAGAATCGAAATCGGGATCGCCTGCTTTACCGGAATGGCGATGGTGGTCGAAATGGGCATCGCGCATCTTGCGCCACCCAAAACCTGCGTAAAGAAACAGCAGTGTCCCACCGATAATTCCGTTAAGGCGCGGCCAACCGGGGGCGAGTGATCCGTGCATGGCATCATGGCTGACTATGAAGACACCGACCGACAGCCAGCATTGCACCAGCGCAATAGCAAGAGCGACGGGGACATTCGACCAAGTTAGCTCAAATACAAACATCGCCCATACGTGCAGCCCCAGCCAAGATCCGACAATCAGCGCTGCCAGAGCCAGTCCGGTGGCCGTTTGCAAAGCGCGGCGCGGATCGCGGACGAGCGTGCGGGAGAGGTGCGGATCATCCATGGTCTTACTGATAGATAGGCGTAAAATCGCACATACGCAAAATGGGCAAAGGCCCGTAGCGCCGGTTGCAGCAGATCAACCCATCAAGCCGTCCTGCTTGCGGGGCAGGCCGAAATGCGTTTCTGCCACATCGCGGTCGATGCGTGCAGGGCGCAATGTCACCGCGTCGATGCAGCACCACATAGATTCAACCTCTGCCAGAACCTCTTCGCCCCGGCGGATGACCGTGTTGTAAAAGCTGCGCGCGCCAGCAATTTTTTGAAGGACCGTTTCCGCGACCACCTCGTCCTCCAGAAATGCCGGACGGCGATAGGTGATTTCGTGCTTCAGCGCGACCCATGCCTTGCTCGCCACCTCTTCAGCTGGGGCAAGCTTCTGCCAATGTTGCAGGACCACATCTTGCACCCAGTTGAGATAACGGGCGTTATTCACATGGCCCATGAAGTCGATGTCTTCAGGCAGGATGCGAATGGGAATCGCGAATGGTTTGATTGACATGATTGTTAGTTAGCAGCGCCGCCCTAAAATTCCAATCCGCTATGCGGTAAAACGATTCAATATCTTGGCACGGCCCGCATCGCTGCGCTATCGGCCCGTCATGGCAAGCAAACCGCGCACTTTGTATGAAAAGATCTGGGATTCGCATGTGGTGGAGCGCCGGGATGACGGCACCTGCCTGATTTTCATTGATCGCCACCTTGTGCACGAGGTTACCAGCCCGCAGGCTTTTGAAGCGCTGCGCATGGCTGGCCGTAAAGTGCGCCGCCCTGATCTGACGCTGGCCGTGCCCGATCACAATTTGCCCACGACGGCGCGTTTGGATGCGCAGGGGCAACATATTCCCATCAGCGACCCGCAAAGCGCACAGCAATTGACATCGCTGGAAAAGAACGTCGCTGATTTTGGCATTCGCTATTTCAATGCGACCGCGCGGGAACAGGGGATTGTTCATGTCGTCGGCCCGGAACAGGGCTTCTCGCTACCGGGAAGTACCATCGTCTGCGGGGACTCGCACACGGCCTCTCACGGCGGGATTGGCGCTCTTGCATTCGGTATTGGCACGAGCGAGGTCGAACATGTGCTCGCCACACAAACGCTTTTGCTGACCCCTTCCAAATCCATGGAAGTGCGTGTGGAAGGCTCCCTTGGACCCGGCGTCACTCCCAAGGATTTAATCCTCCACATTATCGGCGTCATCGGCACCGCTGGCGGCACCGGCCATGTCATTGAATATCGCGGGCATGTGTTTGAAGAGATGAGCGTGGAAGGCCGCCTGACGATTTCCAACATGAGCATTGAGGCAGGCGCGCGCGCCGGCCTGATCGCTCCGGACGAGGTTACTCTCGCCTATCTCAAAGGTCGCCCCCTCGCCCCGCAAGGCGATGAATGGGATGCGGCGGCAAAATATTGGCGCACCCTGCACACCGATGCAGGCGCAGAATTTGACACCTCTGTAGTGATTGATGCCGCCGATATTGCCCCTACCGTTACATGGGGTACAAGCCCTGAAGACACCGTGCCGATCACCGGCAGCGTGCCGTCTCCGGAAAGTTACGCCGATCCGTCAAAACGCGAAGCCGCTGCAAAAAGTCTTGAATATATGGGCCTGACACCGGGCACTCCGATGAACGAAGTTGCAGTTCAAAACATCTTCATCGGCTCTTGCACTAACAGCCGTATCGAGGATCTGCGCGCCGCTGCTGAGGTCCTTCGCGGGCGGCGGATTGCAGACGGTATCAAATGGGCCATCGTCGTGCCCGGATCTGGCCTTGTGAAACTTCAGGCCGAGGCGGAAGGGCTGGACACCATATTTACAGACGCGGGGCTTGAATGGCGGGAACCGGGATGCTCAGCCTGCCTCGGCATGAACCCGGACAAGGTTCCGCCCGGCGAATCCTGCGCCTCCACCAGCAACCGCAATTTTGTTGGCCGCCAAGGCCCCGGCGCAAGAACGCATCTGGTAAGTCCAGCAATGGCTGCGGCGGCGGCTGTGACAGGGCGACTGACCGACGTTCGCGATTTGCAGAAATCGCCCGAAGTGCTTGCCTAGTTTGCGCGCAGTCCCCAAGTTGAAATCATGACAAAGAAACTCCCCGGGAAAGCCGCCATGGCGGCAGGTGCTATCGGCTCAGCTGCGGTTGCCGCAGCTCTGTTGTACGTGAACAAGCGCAAGAAGAAGAATGAGCCGGTCCAGCCCGGCCCTATTCCTAGTGGTGAGAAACCGGAGACCGATTGATGGAAGCTTTGCGGGAAGTCCAAGGGCGCGCGATTCCGTTCGGCCGTAAAAACGTCGACACAGACCTTATTATCCCGGCCCGCTGGCTTAAAACGATCAGCCGCGAAGGGCTTGGCGAAGGCGCATTTGAATCGGTTCGCTCCGCCGATCCCGACAATGTGTTCGACCAGCCGCAATATGCAGGTGCGCCCATTTTGGTCGCGGGCGAAAATTTCGGTTGCGGCTCCAGCCGTGAACACGCCGCTTGGGCCCTGCTCGATCTGGGGATTCGCGCGGTTATCGCCCCCAGCTTTTCCGACATATTTTCGGGCAATGCGTTCAAGAACGGCATTTTGACCGTGGCCCTGCCGCAAGCCGCGATTGACCGCTTGTTGGAAGTTGCAGAAACGCACCCCGTCCATGTCGATCTTGAGGCGCAAACTGTGACAACACCTTTTCAGGATCGCTTCACCTTTGAAATTGACGCTTTCCGCAAGGAATGCCTGCTGCAAGGGCTGGACGAAGTAGGCCTGACGTTGGCCCGCGATGCTGCTATCAGCGATTATGAAACGCGGCTGGCGAAGGCTCGTCCATGGCTTTCGCGCGGAACCACAATTGCGGCGTAAGTCGATTGCCAAATTTAGAATAAGGACTGAACTTTCATGACCGATTTCAAGGATCGCGAACGTGCCGAAGAGGCCAAATTCGCTATGGACGGCGAAACCGCCTTTCGTGTGGCCGCGCGCCGCAATCGTCTGATGGGCGAATGGGCCGCCGGTCTGATGAACCTGACGCCTGAAGAAACCGAAGCCTATGCCAAGGCCGTGGTGCAAGCGGATTTCGAAGAAGCTGGCGATGAAGACGTGGTCCGCAAGCTGCTCGGCGATCTGACGCAGGCGGAATGTGACGTGGACGAAGCCGTAGTGCGCGCGATGCTTGATGCCAAGACGATCGAGGCTAAGCGCCAGTTGATGAGCGAGTCTTGATCCCATGCCTTCGGAGTATTCCTAATGCCCATGCCAGCAGAACAAATCGCATCGCTGATCAAAGAAGCCCTGCCCGATGCCGTGGTCGAAATGGAAGCGCTGGCTGATGACAATGATCACTGGCTCGCCCGCGTGACCTCTGCCGAATTTGCCGGCAAGAACCGGGTGCAGCAGCACAAGATGGTATTTGCCGCGCTGGGCGGCCGGATGGGCGGAGAGCTTCACGCCTTGCAACTGCATACCAGCGTACCCAACTGAGCTTTCACACAGATAATTTCGGGTAAGACCTATGAGCGATTTGAACGCCGACACAAAAGACCGCATTTCCAAGATCGTGGGGGGCAATGATGTTGTCCTGTTTATGAAGGGCACGCCGCTGTTCCCGCAGTGCGGGTTTTCCAGCCGCGCGATTTCCATTCTCGATCACTGCAAAGTCGCCTTCGACAGTGTGGACGTGTTGCAGGACATGGAAGTGCGTCAGGGCATCAAGGCCTATTCCGACTGGCCAACCATCCCGCAGCTGTATGTGAAGGGCGAATTTGTCGGCGGCAGCGACATCATGATGGAAATGTTCGAAGCTGGCGAATTGCAGCAGATGATGGACGAAAAGAAAGTCGCGAAAGCCGAAGACTAAGGAGAGCAAAACGCCTCTTCTTCAGCATCGGTAAATGCGGCCATCGCTCTTTGGACAGCTTCAGGATGAGCGGGTATTGTGCCCGCCCCTCCGCTACCAGAAAGCTCCTATGATCCGCACCCTTGCCCTGACTCTCTCCGCAGCCTGTTTGCTTGCTGCGCCCTTGGCCGCGCAGGAAATGCCTGATCTGGATGCTCGTGTGCAATTGGCGGGCCAAGCGCAGGAAACTGCGCAATTGATGGGCGATGTGCAGAACGCTGTCGCGCTGGCGCAGGTGCAGTACGCAGGAATGACTGCGGGCAATCCCGGCCCCGGCTATCAAGGCGCGATAGCCCTACCCACCGACAATCCGGATGTCTGGCTGGCGGTCATAGTTGGTCGGCGCAGCGACGCGCCCGATGCGGATTATTTCGCGCTGGCCGAATATGAAGTTTCCGGCGGCCGGATCATTTCCGAACTTATTCACCCTGCTGGCGCAGCGCCAATATTGGACGGACCAGCCTCTGCCATGGCGCAGGCCCGCAGCTTTGCGCCGCGCGCTGTGCTGGCGTCCGGCCAATCAGCCTTTTGCGCTGCAGATGCTGCCGATGGAGAGGCGCGGCCCTCTGTCACCTTTGCCACCATCGTCTTGCCGCCACGCGCCAATGGCACATTCGATGCCTACGTCCTCAACGGGCCAATCGAAGACGGCGCTATCCCGCTCGGCAAGCACTTCCGCGTCGGCTTTGACAGCTTTGGCCTCGACGGAGAGCCTGAACTGGTGACCGACACCTGTGAAGTCGTAACATGGGACCCGGCAGGCCCCGATCTGGCGATGAGCGTCTATGTTACCGAATACCAAGGCGCAGATGCCCCCAGCCCGATCCATGTTTTCGTCTCCAGCCTGCTACCGATGAACTTTGGCGTGGTGACGGGTGACATGATGTGGCCAATGGCAGGCGGTTTGATCGCCGATCCCGTCCCCGCTGCCGAGGCCGGCTACACCGCTGGAGAGTAGGCGCGCCATGTGCAACCTCTACAAAATGTCCAAATCGCAGGACGAGGTCGCGCATTTTTTCGATGCTATCGCACAGGATATGGGCGTTTCTCCCGGCGGGAACGCGCCAGAGCAAGTCTATCCCGGATATCCCGGCATGGTGCTGGCTGAAGGCCAATTGCAGCAAATGGTGTGGGGTTTCCCGTTGTTGCGCAAAGGCGCGAAGGGCCAGCCGCTCAAGCCCAAGCCGGTCAACAATGCCCGCACAGACAAGCTTGGCAGCACGTTCTGGAAACCGAGTTTCGAGGCCCGCCGCTGCCTCATTCCCGTAACGGCCTTTGCCGAAGCAGAGGGAGCGAAAGGCAGCATGACCCGTACGTGGTTCTCACCGGGCGATGCCGCGCTTTTCGCTATCGCAGGCTTTTGGCGAGACACCGCAGAATGGGGCCGCGCCTACACAATGCTGATGACTGATGCGAACGATACGGTGCGCGCTGTGCACAACCGAATGCCCGTGATTCTCGCACCTGATGACTGGAGCGAATATCTCCATGCCCAGCCTCGCGATGCCTATACGCTGTGCCAGCCTTATGCAGGCGCAATGCAGGTGGATCGCACAGATGAACCTTGGGCCACTCGCCGCTGAATCACCGCGTCGCTAGGTCAGTTCGCTAGAAATTTTGGGGAAAGCTTCGGGTGGCGGGGCCGGGAGACTGGTTGAGGACCATTTGAACGGCCCCGCCTTTATCGAAGACTTAGAATACTCATGTAACGTTGCAGGACCCGTGCCAGTTTGGCTGATCCGCAGTTTTGTGCGGGTTACGATGGTTCTCGAAAAGTTAACAAGGGGCCGTGGTGTAAAAAATTCCGGCGTTTTTGCTGGGCCTCAAGCGCCGGCGTTCGCATCCGCTCACTTGGCTATCCTCGCCTATCCCTTCGCTATGCTGCGGGTCGGCTGCGGGCGGCCGTTCGGCCTTGCCGTCGCAAGCGCGACGGTTCTGGTTTATTCTTGGAAAAACTGTGTTGAACTCGGCTGCGACCAGCAGCCGACAGAGCGTGACCACGCGACCGCAGGTGCCCCGTAGCGAAGCGGAGGGAACAGCACCGAGGATGCTCGCCCGGATGGGCGTGCTTAAGGAGAGAATGGCGCGCCCGGCAGGACTCGAACCTGCTGCCTCAAGATTAGAAGTCTCGCGCTCTATCCAGATGAGCTACGGGCGCCTGATATGGGCCATTAGCGATGTTTGAGCCTCGCGCAAATGCAGCTAAACGCTTGCGATGAGCGAAGCCCCGAAAAAAATCACCGGTAGCGAGATCGGAAACGCGCAATTTCGCTATTTTCCATACATCATGGCCGCGTTCGTCGCGATCCTGTTGCTCAGCAATATTATCGGCGCGTCAAAGCCCAGCTATCTGGAACTGCCGGACGGTACGCAGTGGGCCTTCGGTGCGGGCGTATTGTTCTTCCCGATCAGCTACATCATCGGGGACGTGCTGACAGAGGTGTATGGCTATGCCAATGCGCGCCGGGTGATCTGGACGGGGTTTGCCGCCCTTATTTTCATGGCGTTTATGGCTTGGGTTGTCGTCTCCCTGCCCGCAGCGGACGGCTGGCCGGGGCAAGAGGCTTACGAATTTGTGTTCGGGAACAGCTGGCGCATTGTCTTGGCCAGCATCGTCGCCTTCTGGGTCGGCGAATTTGCCAATTCCATCGTCATGGCAAAAATGAAAGTCTGGACCAAAGGCAAGATGCTGTGGAGCCGCACGATTGGCTCAACGGTTGTCGGACAGGGGCTGGACAGCCTCATTTTCTATCCGCTGGCCTTTTACGGCTTGGCCGGTTGGCCGGTCGAATTGTTATGGCAGGTGGTTGTGTCGCAGTGGCTTATCAAAACGGCGTGGGAAGCACTCCTCACGCCGGTGACCTATTGGGTAGTAGGTTTCCTCAAGTCCCGCGAGGGAGTCGAAGTGTACGATACGGACACTGACTTCTCGCCATTTGCGGCTCGCGATAGCCGCGCTTGAGGAGGTTGGCGGCTGGCCTGTAACCGAGGTGATTACTTGGCCAGCAACCAGATCGCGACATAGAGAAGGATGAAGCTGCCGACACCGGCGACTGCACCAATCGCGAAGACCAGCCGAACGATCAGCGGATCAACATTGAAGTATTTGGCGATACCGCCGCACACTCCGCCGATTTTTCCGTCGACTTGATCAAGCCGGAAGTTCTTGGATGGCGGGCTACCATTGGGGTTGCTGATATTGCTCACACCAGCATCCCGGTGAACGTAGTGGCAGTTGGGTTTGCAAAGCTGCTGAGGAACAGCGTGGCGGACATGGCCAGCGCGCCGATGGCGGCAAATACGCGGCCTGTAAGATCATATGTGTTGGTCATTGTGTGTCTCCTGTGGATTTGTAGATTTCGGCGGGTGATCAGGCAAGCATGCCGATAGCGCTGGTGGTGGTAGGGTTGGCGAAGCTGCTGACGAGCAGAGTTGCGGTGATGGCGATTGCGCCGAAAGCGGCGAAAACCCGGCCTGCGATGTCATTGGTAGTGGTCATGTCAAAATTCCTTTTGTTGAGGTTGGTAGTGAAGCTGTTGAATTAGGCGATCAGGCCGACAACAGTGGTTGCGCTTGGATCGGCGAAGCTGGCGACGAACAGTGTCATGCTGATTGCGACGGCACCGAAAGCGGCGAAAACCTTGCTTGCGAATTCATTTGAGTTGGTCATTTTCTGTCTCCTTGTTGATATGTTCGGGTCGTTATGTCCCATGCATCAAACGTTGCAGGAGCCGTGCCAATTGCAAAAAACGGCAGAATTCTGCCATTCTTGTTCAGCAGCCAGACATGTTAGAGAATTTTACAAACCTTAACCTGGGATTATTTCCCAACATTTGGGAATGCGCTTTGCAACTGGCTTCGCCTTCGCCCCTGCATTAGAGCCACACCAGTCCCATGGCGCTCGACCGCATCACTCTTTCGACCTTTCGCAACCACGCTGAAACGCGGCTGGATGGCACGCGCCAGATCAATTTGCTGGTCGGAGAGAACGGTGCGGGAAAGACCAATGTGCTGGAAGCGCTGTCGCTATTTTCGCCCGGTCGCGGACTGCGGCGTGCTGCCTTGGCAGATATGGCGGCGCAATCAGCACAGGGCGGATTTGCCATCAGTGCCGCTCTTAACACAGCTGACGGCGGGGATCCGGTAAAGCTGGGCACGGGTATGCAGGCAGACCGGCCCGGCAGACGCATCGTCCAGGTGAACAGTGCCGACGCCAGCGCGATCAGTCTTGGAGAATGGCTCGCCATTGGCTGGCTGACTCCGGCGATGGACCGGCTGTTTGCAGAAAGCGCAGGCACGCGCCGCCGTTATATGGACAGGTTGGCAGTCGCCATAGACCCTTCCCATGCGCGCTATGCCAGCCGCTACGAGGCCTCTTTACGCGAACGCAACAAGCTATTGTCGGATGAGCGAACCCCCGATCCTGCATGGCTCGACTCCATCGAGGCGCAAATGGCCGCTGCCGGATCGCAATTGACGCAGGGGCGCGCGCGATTGATCGGTGCGCTTTCGCAAGAACTCTTTGCTCTGCCCACCCAGCCCTTCGCGCGCCCCGCCCTTACCCATGCACCAGGCGGCGCTTTGGAAGAGCAAGCGCTGCTCGATCAACTCGGCATCCGCTACCGCTTCGTGGTGATCGATGGCGACGCAGTGTATTCGGCCTCCGACACCCTGGTCATC
>ENA-ORXU01001358-ORXU01001358.1-marine-metagenome-genome-assembly--contig:-NODE-1358-length-20706-cov-7.439236_pt1 | contig 20706 bp, 24 predicted proteins | sample MGYA00237869_ERZ511484 | MGnify/ENA metagenome assembly ERZ511484
AGAAGTGGAGCGCATTGTAGTGATTTTTTGTTTTCAAGCAAGGTTTATTTGCTGTTTTTTCGCTTTTTTTGATTGTTCGAATAATTAGTATTCATATTGATGGCTATTTATACGAGGTTAGGTATAAAAGTATGCTTTTACCGTGGATTGTTTTTAATTTTGTCTTATTTACACCCACTACCTTAAAGATGTTGTATAAGCTATAGTTATTTTTTATGATTAAGTTATTCACTTTAATTGAATAAAAATAGCTCTAGATAGTTGCACAATAATAAAAGCTCGGTAACATGAGATCGCTTTTATTTTTTTTTAATAATAATAATTAGGTATTACTATGAAAACTCCTCAAGTATCAACAATAATAATCTCATTAGTTTTCGCGGGTTTAGCATTTTTTCTTTTTAGTTTAATCGAACCTACTCAAACAAATGTTGCTATTGCTATATTCATTACTGCTTTCATCGCTCCTTTAATTGCCTTTAGCCCGTCTCAGGTAGATACAGCAGTTACAGATGATGTTAAAACGCTTTATGTTGGGAACCTCCCTTATAGAGCTAATGAAGCCTCGGTTAGAGAATTATTTTCTACTGTTGGGCAAGTACATTCTGTCCGTTTAATGAAAGATAAACACACAGGTAAAAGACGTGGATTTGGATTTGTTGAAATGTCAGCAAGTGATACTGAAACGGCTGTAGAAGTATTAAACGATAAAGAGTTTCAGCAAAGAACGCTAAAAGTTAGAGAAGCCAAGGAACGTCCTGAAAAAGAAGTTGAGTAGTATTTATTTCACCTACTTGCTTCTATTAATGGCAAGCGGGTGAGTATCTTTATTTCAAGTTTGTATAACTTTATTTAATACAGTTCATTTGCTATCTGCTTATTTTCTAGTACTACTTTTAAATCAATATTTATTAATTACATTTCAATTCACCTCATTATTATTTAATGCTAGACAAAATAGTAACGCGCGCTAAAATCCTCGCTCTTTTTAAAAATTCATCTTAAAGGTATGTCATGTTTAGCCATATAAACCCAAACAACTATTCTCAACAATTAGAGGATAAGAAAAATGACATAGCGCATTTATTTTCAAATTATGATTTACCTAACTTTGATATTTATGAATCAGAGCCTATTAATTATCGTTACAGGGCTGAATTTAGAATCTGGCACGAAGGCGATGATCTTTATTACATAATGTTTAACAGTGAAACTAAACAAAAGTATAAAGTGGAATATTTTCCTGTTGCTTGTGAATTGATCAATCAATGCATGTCTCGGTTATTGATTGAAATAAAAGACAATACGCTATTAAGACATCGGTTGTTTCAAGTAGATTTTTTATCAAGTAAAAGCGGTGAGGTACTTATAAGCCTACTTTATCATAAACAATTAAATGAAGAGTGGCAGATTGAAGCAGAATTACTAATTAGAAGACTTTCTACAATCGCACCTATAAATATTATTGGTAGAGCAAAAAAGCAGAAAATAATTTTGCATAAAGACTACCTTATGGAAAAACTCACTGTAGGTAATAATACTTATATTTATCAGCAAGTGGAAAATAGTTTTACTCAACCAAATGCATCAATTAACGAGAAAATGTTACTTTGGGCTCAACAAGCAACCCTTGGATACAAAGGCGATTTAATTGAGCTTTATTGTGGTAATGGTAACTTTAGTATTGCTTTAGCACAGAACTTTGATCGTGTATTAGGCACTGAAATAGCTAAATCTTCAGTAAAATCAGCTCAGGTAAATATTGCTGAAAATAGCATAGATAATATTAATATTGTTAGAATGTCGAGTGAAGAGTTTAGTCAAGCAATGAATAATGAACGCAAGTTTAGGCGTTTAGCAGGCTTGGATTTAACCGTTTATCATTATGATACTGTATTAGTAGATCCGCCACGAGCAGGTTTGGATCCTGAAAGTCTTGAACTCATTAGCAGATTTAATAAAATTATTTATATTTCATGTAACCCAGATACATTACATGAAAATTTATCTTATTTGATTAAAACACATAAAATAGAAAAATTTGCGTTGTTTGATCAGTTCCCTTATACCCATCATGTTGAAACGGGTGTGATACTTTCTAAAATCAACTAAATTTCACTCTTATCTTTTTAAGAGTTCAACCCGCCCATTAAATTCAGTTGCTCCTTTAGCAATAAAGCGAAGCTGCTGAATTGTTTGGTTAGCTAATAATTGATAATCTTTAGCGTCTAAATCTAAAGCGTCTGAGCCTGCACTAAAAACAATAGTAACAGCAGCATTAGCTTGTAAATATGCGACTTCAGCGTCTAATTTATTAACTTGTTGAAGATAATCACATAACTCTAAGGTAAAATAACGTATTTCTCGATTTACTGCGGCTCTAAAGGCTGGAGATGTTCCGGAGCGTTCACGCAATAATAACCTAAAGATATTGCCATTATTTTCGATAAACTCCATAAAGGTAATAACAGAAATTTGAATAACTGAACCTCCTTTTTCTATTCGCTGGCGTGCTTGTCTCATTAACTGTCTGAGCGTTAATCCAGCTTCATCAACTAATGTTAAACCCAGCTCATCCATGTCTGAAAAATGACGATAAAATGATGTTGGAGCTAATCCGGCTTCTTTAGCTACTTCTCTTAAACTCAAACTAGAAAAACTTTTCTCACTACTTAATTGACCTAAAGCTGCTTCAATTAATTGACGTCGGGTTTTTTCCTTCTGCTGGGCACGAATACCACTCATTATTGATACAACCTATTTCAAAACATAATTTATTATAATACGTAAATAGTATAAGGGGTAAAATTCTATTCACGCTATTTAAGCAGTAGCTCACCACTACGTTATCTATTTGAGTTGTTTAAATTTTATGTAAACTGATGAATTTTTTATATACCCGTTATCATTCAAGAAGTTATTTCAAGAAGAGAAAACTTTAAATAGAGCAATAAAGTCAGAAGGTTAAGTTGAAAAATAACACTGTTATTTGATTTTTTCGGTAAAATTAAAACCCAGTTATTTAACTAAATAGTACTGTTGATAAATGCTTAAATAAGATAATAAACTTGACGAATTGCAGTTTTTCAATAAAAATAGAGTACACGCGTACACTGAATTTCAATTATTACTGCTTGGATTTTTCATGAATAAACCACCAATAATTTGGTTAAATGTTTCTGTTTTTGTTATTACATTTTTATTTGCAGCAATTGCGGTTCCATACCGTGCTTTGACATATGGCTTTGATTACGCAGAAATTTGTTTTGCCGTTATTTGCTTTATCTATTGTGGTATGTCTATTACCGCAGGTTATCATAGACTATGGTCGCATAGAACTTATCAAGCACTTTCTAGTTTGCGCTTTATTTTTGCTATTGGCGGTGCATTTGCATTACAAAATAGTATTTTACATTGGTCTTCTGATCATCGTGTCCACCATAAGCATGTAGACAATAACGATGTAGATCCCTATTCAGCAAAAAAAGGTTTTTGGTATTCACATATCGGGTGGATGATCAGAAGATACAACCCAGAGAGTTATTCTGACTACACTAACGTGAGAGATTTACAAAAAGATAAAATTGTAATGTGGCAACATAAAAATTATTTGTTGTTAGCGATATTAACTAACGTTGGTATTCCGCTATTATTCGGTTACCTTAATGGAAATATTATCAATGCCTTATTATTAGTTGGTTTTTTTAGATTAGTGTTAAATCATCATACAACTTTCTTTATTAATTCATTGGCGCATATATGGGGCAATCAACCGTATACTGATAATAATACCGCGCGTGACAATGGTTTTCTTGCATTTTTTACTTTCGGTGAAGGCTATCATAACTACCATCATATATTCGAAAACGACTACAGAAATGGCATTAGATGGTGGGATTTTGATCCTACAAAATGGTTAATCAAGTCAAGTGAATATGTAGGATTAACCTCAAAACTTAGAAAAACACCAGAAGAAATAATTGAAAAAGCACGTATAAAAATGATACTAAAAAGAAGTCAATTAAAGCTTAAATCTCATCCTAATGGAGAGCAACTCCGTGAAGCTCTACAACATGAATATGATGTATTGGTACTAAAGATCAATGCTTTTTATGAAGCTAGAAAACAACTGTTAACAGCTAAAAGAAACAACTTGATAAAGAATATTGAAGATTCAGAAGTATTTACCCACTATAAAGAATTAAAAAGTCACTTAGCCGCTCAACAAAAAAGCTGGCAAATACTTTTAGCTGAATTAGCTTAACAACAATATTTAACTCATGTTTTAACTCATGTCGTCGAAACTCATGTCGAAACTTAAGTTTTAAAGTAAAGAACCTGATGGAATTACTACTATTTTATATAATGTATAAATTTATCAGGCCCTTAACGACTTAAAGTACTGATGCATATAAATAATATGCAACTTGCCTTAGATAAGTTAATGACTTTTCAATAATGATAATCTATTTAAATAAAAAATATTTTCTATATATAAAAGCACGAATATCTTCTTACTAACAATAATAATGTAGCCTATAGTATTCCTATCAGCACATAATTTATGATGAAGGTAATATTATACCTCTTAAAACTTCCGTGAACATGCCAAGAATATATATACTCGTTAACATTCAAGATGCATGTTTCAGAGCACTTTGAATGGTAACGGGTATATTGTATATAGGGTTTTATGGTACGCTTTAATGAAACCAAATTAGACTATAAACTTTTGAAATTTCTCTCATCTTTAAAATATATTATCCATTCAGCATTTTATGGGATAGTTGTTGCTATAGCGTTAATACTGCTTTTTCCCCATTTACGAGAAACTACTTTTTCAAGTATTAGTTTATTTCCTTCTACAACACCCATTGTTCAACCATTATCTTATGCTAAAGCTGTACAAAACGCCGGACCTGCTGTGGTCAATATTTATTCCGAAGAAATTCAAACCTCTCCAGGTTATGGTAGAAAAAACGCTAGCAGTATCAGTTTGGGCTCTGGTGTTATTATGGATAGCGCTGGTTATATTTTAACAAACTACCATGTTGTACAAAATGCTAATTCAATTATAGTTCTTCTACAAACTGGGCTTTCATTATCTGCTGAGCTGATTGGGTTTGATATTTTTACCGATTTAGCGGTATTAAAAGTTAATGCTCTTAATTTACCTATAATACCTCAACGTGAAGGATTAATTTCTCATGCCGGCGATGTGGTGTTGGCCATAGGGAATCCACTTAATTTAGGGCAAACCATCACCCAAGGTATTATTAGTGCAACGGGTAGAAAAGGTGGTGGACTAAGTATTACTAGTTATTTAGAGTTTTTACAAATGGACGCTGCTATTAATGATGGTAATTCAGGTGGTGCATTAATTAATACTAATGGTGAATTAGTCGGTATTAATTCCCGTAAATTTATAGATGATAAACATAATATTCAAGGAATATTTTTTGCTGTGCCATATAAATTGGCTCATAAAGTTATGCAAAAAATTATTGCTACAGGAAGAGTTACGCGTGGGTGGTTAGGTATTTCAACCAATTCCGCAAATGCTGGTGGGCGCGGAATTATTATTGATGAAGTTGAAATAAATAGCCCCGCTAAAAAGGCAGGGTTGAAAATTAACGATGCTATATATCAAATAGGTGATACACCGATCACAACGGTTACACAAGCCCTCGACTTGGTAGCAGAAACAACACCAGGAGAAACGTTAATTTTTCATATATTTCGTCAAAGTAAACCTATTAAAATTGCCATAACAATAGAAGAGATAGTCGCACGTTAATATTTAAAACTAACGTGCTTATTACTTTTAATTTTAAATACTATGCGCGAATGCGTTTAATATCAGCGCCTAGCTTAGTTAACTTATCTTCAATGTGTTGATAACCTCTATCAATATGATAAATTCTATCTACTTGAGTTTCCGTAGTCGCAACTAAGCCTGCTATCACTAGACTTGCTGAAGCTCTTAAATCAGTAGCCATTACTTGTGCCCCTGTTAAAGATTCTACGCCACGGCTAATTGCCGTGTTTCCTTCTAAAGAAATATCTGCTCCCATTCTTTGTAATTCAGGAATGTGCATAAAGCGATTTTCGAATATGGTTTCTGTTGTTGTTGCTGTGCCTTGAGCAATTGCATTTAAGGTCACGAATTGAGCTTGCATATCAGTAGGGAAAGCTGGATGAGGTGCAGTACGAATATTGACTGCAGTAGGTCGTTTATTCATAGCGAGTTCAATCCAATCGTCGCCAGTTTTAATAACCGCACCGGCTTCTTGTAGCTTACTTAATACAGCATCTAAAGCTTTAGGATCGGTATTTAAACATTTTACTTTACCTTGAGTAACAGCAGCAGCGACTAAAAACGTACCAGTTTCGATACGATCAGGCATTACAGAATATTTTGAACCAGTTAACTCAGGCACACCGTTAATGGTTAAAGTGTCGGTACCGGCGCCAGAAACATTAGCGCCCATAGCATTTAAACAATTAGCCAAATCTACAATTTCAGGCTCTCTTGCTGCGTTTTCAATGATGGTTATTCCATCAGCTAAAGCCGCCGCCATCATTAAGTTTTCAGTTCCGGTTACGCTTACCGTATCCATGAAAATATTAGCACCTAAAAGCCGACCTTGGTTTTTAGCATTGATGTAGCCATTTTCTACATTGATATCGGCTCCCATTTGCTTTAAACCTTGAATATGTAAATTAACGGGTCTAGCTCCAATCGCACAACCGCCAGGTAAAGATACTTCCGCGTGACCAAAACGAGCAAGTAAAGGACCCAATACTAAAATAGAGGCTCTCATGGTTTTCACTAATTCGTATGATGCTTTGCAATGATCAATAGAACTAGCATCTATCATAACCGAGTTATCATTTACCCATTTAGCTTTAGCACCTAACTGGTTAAGCAGTTTAATCGTAGTTTCGATATCATTCAGTTTTGGAACATTGTTAAATGTAATGGGTGTTTGAGAAAGCAATGCCGACATTAAAATGGGTAATGCAGCATTTTTAGCACCTGAAATAGTGACTTCACCACGTAGTGGATTACCACCATTAATTTTAAAAGCGTCCAATATATTCTTCTTCTTATTAGGGTAGGTTTATAAAGGTAGATTAAACATTTTTTCACGCTGCCATTGGGCTATTGTGAATGTTTTAATCGTTACAGCATGTATTGCTCCTTCTTTTATCGCATTAGATAAAGGAGAATAAATAGCTTGTTGCTTTTTAACTCGACTTAAATCACCCAAAAAGTCAGCAATTGCAATAATTTTACATTGAGAACCATCAAACTTCACATGAAGTTCATCAAGCTGTACTGCATCATTAATTAATTTTTCTATATCAGAATTTTCCACAAGACTACCTTAAATATACAATTAACCAAATATTGGTTAATTTAGGTGTTAATTGATTTTTATTATAAATGAATGAGGTTGGTTAAATTTTGGTCGTAATAAATAAATCTACAGCACTCAATTTTGCTAATTTTAACAAATCTTGTGGTAAATTGTGAAAGATTATTTCAGTTTTAGTTTTTTTTGCTTCTTCTACAAGCCGTAAAATCCAAGAAAGACCAGCCGTATCTATCTTTGTAATATCAATTAAATCTACAATTACATTCTTGTTATGAAATGCACTTACCGTTTTGTTTTCAAAGGCAACATCAATGGTACGCATTGAAAGTTCCCCTTGAAAAAAAGCGCTGTCATTTTCATAAGTCCAAGTTATTGTTGTCATTAATTATTACCATTCTTAAAAACGATATTTTGCTTACTTTTTTCTTTAAGCATTTCGGTTACGTGAGGTAAACCTTTTTGACGAATAATACTTGATAATTCTGCCTGCTTGCTATCAAGTAAACTAACACCTTCGGCAACCATATCGTAGGCTTTCCAATCGTTTGTTTTATTATTTTTACGCACCCTAAAGGAAATGTTAATTGGGTCACGTCCTGGTTCTATAACAGCGGTATTAACCGATACAATTTTTTCATTAGTAATCGGCCTAGGTGGTTCAAACGTTACTTTTTGTTTTTTATATAAGGTAAAAACTTGTGCGTATGAGCTAATTAGGTAATCTCTAAACACTGGCACAAAGGCTTTACGCTCTGTTTCTGTTGTCTTTTTAAAATTACGTGCACCAATCACTTTATATGCTGAGTACTTATAATTAATGTAAGGCATTAATTCTTCACGTACTATTGTTTTTAAAATATTGGGTTGTTGTTGAATTGAACTTTGTTCATCAGCAAAGCGTTTAAAAGTTTTCTCGGCCACTTTTTGGATCATTAAGTAAGGATCTGTTTTATCAATGCGCTGACTCGGTGCTGGCTGACTAAGCGCTGTTATTTCCCCGGTTACTGACGTAACATTTTCTGACTCAACCGTGTTATTTGCAGCCACTGAAGATACGACGAAAAAAGGGATAATTGTTAATATTATTTTAATCATAATGAATTTCACTTACCTTGTTTTAGGTTAATCATTGCCTTGGCTAAATAAAAATTGACCAATAAGCTCTTCTAAAACCAATGCAGGTTTTGTATCTTCAATAAAATCACCTGACTTTAAAGTACCTACCGAATCATCCATAAACCCTGGTAGTAAACCTATATATTGCTCACCCAATAAACCTGCGGTTAAAATTGAAACAGAAGTAGCTTCAGAAAAATTATTATACTGGGCGTCAATATCTAAGGTAACTACAGGCGTATAACCTTGAGCGTCTAAAGCAATTTTACTCACCCGACCAACTAATACACCACCAACTTTAATAGGTGAACGCACTTTTAAACCGCCAATATTGTCAAATTTTGCATAGAGTTGATAAGTATCCCCACTACCTGAAAGACCACTATCTGCAACTTTTAAAGAAAGCATTAACAATGCTGCAATACCTAATGCGGTAAAAAGCCCAACCATTATTTCTATTTTTTTCGACAACATACCTTTCACCAATCCATAATAAATTTAAAACTGTTATGCATACTTTATATACTATTGAGTAAACATTAATGCTGTTAAGACAAAATCTAACGCTAATACGAGTAACGACGACTGAACAACCGTTTGAGTGGTTGCTTTAGCAATTCCCTCAGAGGTAGGAATACATTCATATCCTTTATAAACAGCAATCCACGTTACAACAAAAGCAAAAAATAAGCTTTTTATAATACCGTTCATAATGTCTCTATCAAAATCAACTTGCGACTGCATAACTGACCAGAAAGTACCGCCGTCTACACCAAGCCAATCAACTCCCACAAGGTGGGCACCTAAAATACCCACTGCTGAAAATATAGCAGCCAACAAAGGCAAACTAATAACCCCAGCCCAAAAACGAGGTGCTACCACTCTACGAAGAGGATCAATCGCCATCATTTCTAAGCTCGATAATTGCTCAGTTGCTCTCATTAAACCTATTTCTGCGGTTAATGCAGAACCTGCTCTACCGGCAAATAATAGTGCAGAAACTACCGGACCTAATTCTCGTAATAAAGACAACGCAACCATCGGACCTAAGCTGGCCTCAGCGCCATAGCCTACAAGAATGGTATAGCCTTGTAACGCAAGCACCATACCAATAAATAAACCCGACACCACAATAATGATTAACGATTGCACTCCTACAGCATACAGCTGCTTGATCAATAGAGGAGTACCCTTTTTAACATTAGGAACATGAACCAGAGCTGAACTAAGTAATATAACCGCTCGACCTAAACCTAAAAGTCGACTAATGACTTTACGACCCAATAATTGAAAAAAACCCATCATTAGGCTCCTTTACCAATAAGTTCGTCACGATAAGATGGCGCAGCATAGTGAAAAGGAACAGGACCGTCAGACTCACCTTTAATAAATTGTTGCACTAAGGGGGAAGTTTGTTGGGTTATTTCTTCTGGGGTGCCTTGACCTATAATTTTTTGCTCGGCAATAATATAAATATAATCAGCAATACCCATAACTTCTGGAACGTCATGAGAAACCACTACTGAAGTTAAACCTAATGCATCGTTTAAAGCACGAATGAGCCTGACAATTACTCCCATAGAAATTGGATCTTGTCCTGCAAAAGGCTCATCAAAAAGTATTAATTCAGGATCTAAAGCAATTGCGCGAGCTAAAGCGGCTCTTCTTGCCATCCCACCCGATAATTCATTTGGGTTTAAATGCTTTGCGCCACGTAAACCAACAGCTTCTAATTTCATTAATACTATTTTTTCAATCAATGCTTCTGATAAATTAGTATGTTCACGAATTGGAAAAGCAACATTGTCGTACACCGACATATCAGTAAATAAAGCGCCGCTTTGAAAAAGCATGCTCATACTTTTACGCAGTTCGTATAAGTCGTTACGAGCAAGTTTAGGGATGTTTTTCCCTTTAAATAAAATATTACCTGACTGAGGTTTAAGTTGACCACCAATTAACCTGAGTAACGTTGTTTTACCGATGCCACTAGGTCCCATAATAGCCGTAACTTTACCTTTAGGTATAGACAAAGTAATGTCATCATAAATAACACGCTCATCACGCCTAAAAGACATATTTTCAATATTAACAAGATTTTCTAGCATATTATTAAGAGACATCTTTGTGAATTAGGTTAAGTACGAAAGAATTCTAACTCAGCGCCAACAATACTTCATTATAAATAGTGAATAATAATGTGTAAACAACGTAATAAAGTGTCTATTAGTGTAAGTAATTGTAATTTATCAGCGCTATATTACTGCTTTTCACGCAAGAATTGATTAATACGTAAGCAGTATTTGGTTTTTTCTAACAGTTTCGATAAAATTTCTTTTTATTTTGTTCTCAACCAGCGACAATTTACTTTAACTGATGGAGTCCTGAATGTTTATTCATGTTTTAATTTTACTCGTAGCGCTAGTTGTACTCGTTTGGAGTGCTGAAAAGTTTGTATTTGGAGCGTCTTCACTTGCACGAAATTTAGGTATTTCGCCCATGATAATTGGTCTCACCATTGTCGCTATGGGTTCATCAGCACCAGAAATGATGGTGGCTGCAACCGCATCACTGCAAGATAACCCCAATACTGCCATCGGTAATGCAATAGGTTCTAATATTACTAATATAGCGTTGGTATTAGGTATTACGGCTTTATTAAAACCGTTAAGTGTATCTTCTGGCACAATTAAACGTGAAATCCCTCTTATTTTAGCCGTAACAGCAATCGCTTATTGGATGCTTTCTGATTCACACTTTAGCTTTATCGAGGGTTTGATCCTTATTATTGGTTTTTTTGTTTATATTATCACTTTACTGGTTATCACCTTAAACAGAGCAAAAACAGCGCCGGTAGACGACCCAATGATTTTAGGTGCAGAAAACGATGTGCCAGACCCAGTAAATACAGGTATGTCAGTCGTTTGGCTTGTTGTTGGGTTAGTATTGTTACCCTTAAGTGCATTTTATTTAATAGATTCAGCTGAATTTATTGCACGTTTTTTTGGTATAAGCGACTTAGTTATTGGTTTAACCGTTGTTGCTATAGGTACTAGCTTACCTGAGCTTGCAGCGTGTATAGCGAGTATTGTAAAAAAAGAGGATGATTTGGCATTGGGCAATATTATTGGTTCAAATATCTTTAATATTTTAGCTGTGCTTTCATTAACTGGGCTAATATCTCCTGGCGAAATAGATCAACACGCGGCAACCCGAGATGGCCCCATAATGTTAGGAGTCACTTTGTTATTGTTCTTGCTTTGTTTTAGTCGAAAACTAGGTAACTTTAGAATAACGCGTTTAAAGGGGTTACTTTTACTGAGTATATTTTTTGCGTACCAACTATTACTTTTCGTATCATAAGTTACTAACTTACCTATAGGCTAAAATAAGCGTAATGAGTTAATTACATGAAACAATTTAAACAGCTTGCTCTTGATGTTATTAATATTGAAAAACAAGCCATTGAAGAAATCAAACAATATATTAATGATGATTTCGAATTAGCTTGCCAACTTATGTTCAATTGCACCGGCAGAGTTATTGTTATTGGTATGGGGAAATCTGGACATATTGGTGGAAAAATAGCCGCCACGTTAGCCAGCACAGGAACACCTGCCTTTTTTGTTCACCCCGGTGAAGCAAGTCATGGTGATTTAGGCATGATAAGACAAGATGATGTTGTGTTAACCATATCGAACTCGGGTGAAACTGCAGAAGTATTGTCAATTATTCATGTTATAAAACGCATGGGCAGTAAGCTCATAGCGATGACGGGTAACGCAAACTCTACCTTGTCAACAGTTTCAGATACTCATATATGTATTAAAGTTTCTAAAGAAGCCTGTCCTTTAGGCTTAACGCCTACATCAAGCACCACGGCAACACTGGTAATGGGAGATGCTATAGCCTTGGCGCTACTAAACGCTCGAGGCTTTACCGCCGATGACTTTGCTTTATCTCACCCTGGTGGCAGTTTAGGAAAACGATTATTATTGAGGCTGTCCGATATTATGCATTGCAATGAACGTGTACCCATCGTGCAAAGTACAGTAAAAATAAAAGACGCTTTAGTTGAGATGTCGTTAAAAGGTTTAGGCATGACCGCGGTAGTTAACAGCAATAAACTTGTTGGGTTATTTACTGACGGAGATTTAAGAAGAATACTCGATGAGCGAATAGATATTCACCAAGATGATATCGCCAGCGTAATGAATATCAACCCAACGGTAGCGGTGCCTGAAATGCTAGCTGCAGAAGCGTTAAAAATAATGGAAGATAAAAAAATTAATGGTCTTATCATTATTAATGAAAATTCTGAACCTATTGGCGCAATGAACATGCATGATATTCTTAAATCAGGGCTTATATAAATGAACACACTTTACGGAAATGTACAGCAAAGCGTTTTAGATAAAGCCAAATACATAAAATTATTTATTTGTGATATTGATGGCGTGTTTTCAGACGGTCGGATCTACCTAGGTAATGAAGGTGAAGAGCTAAAAGCATTTCACACCAAAGATGGTTACGGTATTAAAGCCTTAGGTGCTAGTGGTGTTGACGTTGCTGTAATTACCGGCAGACAATCCAATATTGTTAAAAACAGAATGAGTGCACTCAATGTCAAACACATCGTGCAAGGACAAGAAAACAAACTACCCGCATTAAAACAAATACTCACTCAACTCAATTTAACTGCTGAGCAAGTTGCCTACATAGGTGACGATATGCCCGACTACGAATGTATGAATTATGTAAGCTTAAGCATTGCGGTAAACGATGCTCACCCTCAAATATTGAAAATGGCAACTTACACAACCTTTACACAAGGTGGATTTGGCGCAGTTCGCGAAGTGTGTGATTTAATAATGCAGGTTCAAGGTACGCTAGCTAATGCCACTGGCGCAAGTATATGACCAAACTATATAGCTTAGCATTTTTTGCTTTATTACTTGCTGGCGTTGCTTATGGCTTAATTGAGTGGTTACACTCTACTGATCAAGTTAAAAAAAATGTTGATACTCAGTTATTACCTGACTTTATTGCTGAATCATTAAAAAGTAACACGTTTAACAAAAAGGGAAACATTTCTCATACTATATATGCCCAAAGAATGGAGCATTATTCTGATATTGACGTAACTCATTTTGAATTCCCAAGTCTTACTTTGTATCCAGAAAATAAAGAGGTTCCATGGCAAATCAGCTCAAAAGAAGGCACACTGTTCAAGAATAACCGTGTAAGCTTAAAAAATAGAGTAAAATTAGAAACCACGGATCCTGAAAGCTTAATTCAAGAGATCCATGGCAAGTCAATTGACTTAGATTTAAACACAAACATTATTAGTTCAGAGCAAGCTATTGTTATTATAGGTAATGGCTTTACCACGTATGGCTCCGGATTGATGGTTGATATAAACACCAAACAGATGACGCTTGAACATGTGCAAACCATTTACAAAAAAATTGAAAAATAGCCTCTTAGTACTTTCATTACTGTTACTCACCTGCAACAGTAGCTTTTCTAAAAAAATAGATTTAAATCAAGAGCTAAGTATTGATGCTAGTAGGCAATCAGCTGATCTTAAAAATAAGATATTCAGTTACATAGACAACGTTGTTATTAAACAAGGTTCTTTATTGATAAAAGCCGACTTAGTGCAAGTAATAACAGACGCTAAAACAGGTGATAAAACCTATATTGCTAAAGGCAAACCAGCAACTTTTAAGCAAACATTAGAAGATGGTAAGCCAATTAACCTTCAAGCAAACGAAATTAAATACCAGCCTTCATTAAATACCGTTACTATTTCTGGCAATGCTTTACTTAAACAAGATGGTAGCGAGGTCAGTGGCAGTAAAATCACCTATAACTCAGTCACTGAATACGTTAATGCTGAAAGTAATAAAAACGATAAAGTAAAAACGGTGATCCAACCTAAAGAAAAAAAACCGACAGTATCTCAAGGCAATGAATAAGTTATGACAACCTCAACGTTAATAGCACAAGGTTTAGCAAAATCGTACAAAAGCAGAAAAGTAGTTAAAAATGTAGGGCTTCAAGTTAACGCAGGACAAATAGTTGGCTTATTAGGTCCTAATGGAGCAGGTAAAACGACTTCTTTTTACATGATTGTTGGGTTAGTACCTAATGATGAAGGCACAATAGTGTTAAATGGTGAAAATGTAACACAACTGCCTATGCACGAACGTGCTCGAAAAGGTATTGGTTACTTGCCCCAAGAAGCCTCAATATTTAGAAAACTGAGTGTTTACAATAACATTATGGCTATTTTGCAAACTCAAAAACACCTTAATGATATTGAACGTGAAGAAAAACTCGAACACTTACTTGAAGAGTTTAATATAAGTCACATCAAAGACAGTTTAGGAATGAGCTTATCAGGCGGTGAACGCCGAAGAGTTGAAATAGCCAGAGCACTCGCCGCAGAGCCAAAATTTATCCTTTTAGATGAACCCTTCGCAGGTGTAGATCCTATCTCGGTCGGCGATATAAAAAAAATTATTTTTCATTTAAAACAACGTGGCATTGGTATTTTAATTACCGACCATAATGTGCGTGAGACGCTAGATGTTTGTGAACACGCCTATATTGTTAGCCACGGCGAACTTATTGCTGAAGGTAATGCCAATGAGATACTTTCGAATCAACACGTAAGAGATGTATACCTTGGTGAGCAATTTACGCTATAGTAATTAATATACCCATCACACTTCAAGATGCAGGTTCAGAGCTAAACGAGGAAATCAGATCAAGGCGCGTTACGGCAGATAATGGTTATTCCCTTATCAAGTATCGCAACGCTGGACTGATGAACCAGATTAGCTCCCTATGGGCAACTTGAGGTGTGATGGGTATAAGTAGTCAGCAATATTTTATATTGTTTTATTTTTTTATATGAGCCATAGGATAAAAAATACGTAGATGCGCCCTTCTCTACAACTCCGTATCGGACAACATCTAACGATGACCCCTCAGTTACAACAAGCTATAAAGTTGTTGCAACTTTCTACGTTAGATTTACAACAAGAAATTCAAGAAGCATTGGAAAGCAACCCTTTGCTTGAAGTGGATGAAAGCCCATCAACTAATAAAGACGAGTCTATCAATAATTTAGAAGATGCCTACTCCGCTTCCTCAAACGATACCGATAAAAAAGCTTCCGACGGCACTGAAGACACCTCCCCATCTATTGATGAAATATCAACATCTGAAGCAATGAGCAATACCGACATTCCTGAAGAATTAAACATAGACACCACATGGGACGAAAGTTACAGCGCCGGGGTTTCTAACACAGGCAGCATAAATTCCCCTTCAGAAGATTATACCTATCAAGGTGAAACAAAAGACTCTCTTCAAGATCACCTTTTATGGCAAATGCAACTTACTCCTTTTAGTGATACAGACAAAACTATCGCCATCGCTATTATTGAAGCCATTGACGAATCTGGGTATTTAACCGTGTCATGTGAAGATATTTTAGAATGTGTTGGAATAGAAGATGTCGAATTAGACGAAGTTGAAGTGGTGTTAAAGCGCATTAATGTATTTGATCCTATCGGTGTTGGCGCACGCTCAGTGTCAGATTGTTTACATATTCAGCTTAATCAGTTTGATCTTGCAACCCCTTGGTTATCAGAAGCCAAATTGGTTGTTAAAGAATATATTAACCTTTTAGGTAGCCGAGATTACCGCCAATTAATGCGTAAAACCCGCTTAAAAGAAGATCAACTACGCGAAGTACTACGTTTAATTCAATCTTTAGATCCTCGCCCTGGCGACAGCGTAGTAAAAAGCGAAGAGCAATATGTTATTCCTGATGTATCGGTTGAAAAGAAAAATGGCCGCTGGGTCGTTGAGCTAAATCCTGATACTGCGCCTAAATTATCAGTAAACCAACAATACGCCTCCATGACACGTACCATGAAAAAAACGACTGACACCCAGTTTATCCGCTCAAATTTACAAGAAGCCAAGTGGTTTATTAAAAGTTTAGAAAGCAGAAACGATACTTTACTGAAAGTATCTAACTGCATTGTACAACGCCAACAAGGCTTTTTTGAGCACGGTCCCGAATCCATGCGCCCTATGGTCTTAAACGATATTGCAGAAGCGGTAGAAATGCATGAATCGACTATTTCCCGTGTAACAACCCAAAAATATATGCATACCCCGAGAGGAATATTTGAACTTAAATATTTCTTCTCCAGTCATGTTAGTACAGAAAATGGTGGCGATTGCTCCTCAACCGCTATTCGCGAATTAATTAAAAAATTAGTCGCTGCCGAAATACCTGCGAAACCTTTAAGTGATAATAAAATGGCAGAAATTTTAGCCGAACAAGGCATTAAAGTTGCTCGAAGAACCGTTGCTAAATACAGAGAGTCGTTATCAATTCCTCCATCAAACCAACGTAAAAGCTTAATTTGATTTAATTTAGACTTAATTTAATTTAGATTAGTTTAATGTGATTTTATACGGTTGTTTCAACATAATTAAAGAGGGTTTAACTTATGCAAATAAATTTATCAGGTCACCATGTAGAAATCACTAGCTCTTTACGAGAATACGTTAATACTAAATTTTCAAAATTGGAACGCCACTTTGATCAAATAAATAATGTTTATGTTGTCTTAACGATTGAAAAATTAAACCAGATAGCAGAAGCAACCGTTCACTTAACAGGTACCGAAGTGCACGCTACGGCGACAAGCGAAGACATGTATGCATCAATAGACGCCTTAATTGAAAAACTAGATCGTCAAGTGCTAAAGCACAAAGGTAAAACCACCCACCATTAACTCATAAATTAGGTCTTAGTAGTAATGACAACTTTGCAAGATATTTTAACGCCAGAATGCACCTTGTGCTCAGTTTCTGGCGCTAGCAAAAAGCGTGTTCTAGATAAAATTTGTACTATCGCAGAAAGTAAAATAGCAGAACACGGCGCCTATGAATTACTTGAAAGCCTTACTGCACGAGAAAAACTAGGTTCTACAGGTATTGGTAATGGTATTGCTATTCCACATGGGCGACTACCTAACGCTAAATCAGTTGTGGCCGTTATTGTTACTACTGATACACCTGTTGATTTTAACGCTATTGATAATAAACCGGTTGATATTTTTATTGCGCTATTTGTTCCAGAAGCCGCATGTGAAGATCATTTAATCACGTTGCAAAGCATCGCAAAACTTTTCAGTGATAAACAAATGGCCAAACAAGTTCGCAAATGCCAAAGTGATGAAGAATTATTTACACTCATTCAAAAAAGCACGCGTTAAGTGGCTGATATAAATTAAAGGAACAAAGAGTTTAATGAAGTTAATTATTGTAAGCGGACGATCTGGCTCAGGTAAATCCGTCGCGTTAAGGGTATTAGAAGATTTAGGTTATTATTGCGTTGATAACATTCCTGTAAACTTGTTACCTGCTTTAATTCATACAGCAATAAATAATTATGAAAATGTTGCCGTTAGTATTGACGTTCGTAACTTACCCAGTAACCCTAAAGACGTTTCAGAAATATTAGACTACCTCCCCAGTACTGTAGAATTAAATATTCTTTATCTTGATGCTAATGACAGCGATTTAATTAAGCGATTTAGTGAAACACGACGATTACACCCCTTGATCAAACAAAATATAGCACTTGATCAAGCAATCGCTTTAGAAAAAAAATTATTAGAACCTATTTCAACACGCACAGGTTTATATATAAATACCAGTCAGTTAACGCCTCACCAACTGTCAGATTTAGTCAGAGAAAGAGTTTTAGGTAAAAAAACGGGCTCTATGGTAGTGGTATTTGAATCTTTTGGATTTAAACATGGCGTACCTCAAGATGCGGATTATGTTTTTGACGCACGTTTTTTGCCTAACCCTTTTTGGGATAAAGAACTAAAAGGCTACACCGGATTAGATCAACCGGTTAAAGATTTTTTATCAAGCCAACCGATTGTGACCAAGTTCATTTGGCAAATAAATAGCTTTATGATGACTTGGCTACCTCATTTAGAGCGTAACAACCGCAGTTACATCACTATCGCTATAGGCTGTACTGGTGGTAAGCACCGATCTGTTTATATCGCTGAACTACTTGCTAATAATTTGAGAAAAGAACGTGAAGATGTTCAATCAAGGCACAGAGATATGACCATCTCAAGCAAATAAAAAGTCTGCTTATAAGGTTTACCAATGAAAAAATGTAAAGAATCAATTGTTATCTCCAACAAGCTGGGTCTACATGCCAGAGCCGCCACTAAGTTAGCGCAATTATGTCAACAGTTTGATGCCTCCGTAACGGTTTCACTAAAAGATAACTCCGCCGATGCAAGTAGCATCATGGGATTAATGTTACTCGCTGGTAGCCAAGGAAAAACTGTTACCGTTGTCACCGAAGGCGAAGATGCAGAAGCGGCGATTAAAAGTATATGCCAATTATTTTCCGATAAATTTGACGAAGAAGAATAAATACGTCCCATCTAGGTGAGTTATTTTTACTCATGTTTACTTTAATCAAGAGTAAAATTTTTACTTATAAACTCAGTTTTGGTTAAATCCCCCCCTTCTTTTTGTTAAAAATTAGGGCGTCTTTGTACTTAAAAAGACTGAAAAAACAACTCAGTTAAGCTAAACTAGTTCAGATCTTAGCTTGCATTGCTTGCACGCAAATCATACACAACATAACCATAATCCGCCTATAAAAATAATCGAAGAGTTTTATGCCAGACAGCGCAGAACAAGAATATAACCAACAAAAACTTATTGAAGTTAATGCCGCGCTCGGTAGTGGTATGTTTGTTTATGTTCGTAAACTACTGCAAAACTTACCTCCTTACGATTTAGCATTAATTTTAGAGTCTTCACCCCCAAAAAGTCGTACCGTTTTATGGCAATTAATTGATCCCGATAACCACGGTGACGTACTTGAAGAACTCAATGAAGAAGTCCGAAAAGGTATTCTTAAAAGTATGCGTCCTGAAAAACTCGCTGCCGTTGCTGAAGGCATGGACGTTGATGATTTAGCTGAAGTATTAAGAACTCTACCCGATACCGCCTACCAAAGCGTAATAAACTCAATGGACTCTCAAGATAGAGGTCGGGTGGAGCAAGCGTTATCATTTGAAGAAGATACCGCTGGCGGTATTATGAATACCGATACCATCACTATTCGACCCGATGTATCGGTAGATGTGGTATTAAGATATTTACGTTTAAAAGGGAAGCTGCCTGAATCAACAGATTCATTTTATGTGGTTGACCGACAAAATAAATTTATAGGCTCTGTTTCATTATCTGCCATTATAACCGCTAAACCTGATGTTATTACCGCGACTCTTATAGATAAAGATATTGAAGCTATTTCGGTTAACATGCCTGAAAATGAAGTCGCGCAATTATTTGAACGTTATGATTGGTTTTCAGCTCCAGTAATTGATGACAATGGTCACTTGTTAGGGCGTATAACAATTGATGATGTTATCGATTTTATTCGTGAGGAAGCTGAGCATTCTATGATGAGTATGGCTGGTTTAGATGATGAAGCCGATACTTTTGCTCCGGTTATTGAAAGTACCCAAAAACGCTCTATTTGGTTAGGGGTAAATTTGATCACGGCATTATTAGCGGTTGCCGTTACTAGTATGTTTGAAGGTATATTTGAACAACTCGCTATTTTAGCTGTATTAAATTCCTTAGTGCCAAGCATGGGCGGCGTTGCCGGTAATCAAACATTAACTTTAGTCATAAGAGGTATGGCATTAGGCCACGTAGGCGAAAGTAATGCCAAAATTTTACTATTAAAAGAACTCGCCATTGGTTTTCTTAATGGCATTATATGGGCCTTGCTTATAGCAACGGTTGTCGCTGTTTGGAAGCAAGACTTTACTCTAGGAGCCGTTATTGCCTTTGCTATGTTAATGAATATGACAGCGGCTGGTTTGGCTGGTGTCTCCGTTCCTATTTTGCTTAAACGTATGAATATTGACCCCGCTTTGGCGGGGAGTGTTATTTTAACAACAGTTACCGATGTAGTGGGAATTTTCGCCTTTTTAGGAACCGCTACACTTTTACTGACTTAAATTTTATATTTATTGTTGATCCTAGGGTCTGTTGATCTTTCAGGGTTAAATTTTATTCAATTTAAAACGAATTTAATCGCGATGTGAGCTTTGTCTAA
>ENA-ORXU01001362-ORXU01001362.1-marine-metagenome-genome-assembly--contig:-NODE-1362-length-20538-cov-10.463858_pt1 | contig 20538 bp, 10 predicted proteins | sample MGYA00237869_ERZ511484 | MGnify/ENA metagenome assembly ERZ511484
GGTACTGTGGCAGGATCTTCATCATCCTCGCTCTGGTCACCATCATCATTATTTGTATCTGAATCGACATCAGTGGGTGGCTCGTTATCCGTCAATATATCGTCATCAGCCTCAGAAATCTGAGCTGTATTCATGATGGCATCGCCCATGAAGTCGGCATCAATCATGAAAGTAATATCAACGGTCGCTGACGCACCTGGAGCTAATGGTCCAGCAATCAAATTATTTAGATCAGCGACACCTGCGGTGCCAGACCAATTAGAATCAGCTATTGTCGTTCCTGTTGGGATGTTATCTGATAAGCCAATGTTGAAGGCTTCGACATTTCCCTGATTCGTGACCGTCAGTGTGAAGGTAATTAAATCACCAGGGGCAATCGGCAAGACCTGTGATGCTGCAATATCTTTTTCTAAAGCTAAATCAAAGACCTGGACAAAAACGTCGGCAGGGTCATGATCATCTTCATCGCCATCGGTATTATCGGTGGCGTCATCAGTGAAATCGCCATCGTTACTATTATCACTATCTGGGGTAGAATCACCATCAGTAGGTGGCTCATTGGTCGGATCTGTATCATCATCTGCTTGGCTTATTTCAGCAAAATTCTGAAGACTTCCGCCAGCATAATCAGGATCTACCTGCATTACAATGGTGAGCTCTACAGATGCCCCAGGAGCAATTGGCCCTGGTATCGTTTGATATGCTTCGTCAGCAGCTGCACCTGCGCTCCATGAAGGATCATTAAGGATCATCCCTGCAGGGGTATAGTCTACTACTTCTACATTAAATGCATCTACCGTACCTTGATTAATCACTGTAATGATGAAAGTCACATCATCTCCAGGCGTAATCGGCATAGTCTGATCAGGGTCCGTTGTTTTATTTAAAGCTAAGTCAAAGCATTCTGGTCTAATCTCAGTTTGGCAGGTGATAATGCAACCGTTAGCATCCTGGGTCGTGACAGTATAGATGCCAGGCATCAGGCCTTCAAAGAAATTAGATGTTTGATAATTTGCACCTTCATCAATACTGTATTCATAAGGTTCAGTACCACCAGTAATGATCGCTGATATAGAGCCATCTCCTAAGGTACAAGATTCTGTAGTCACCATTTCTGTGCACTCTAAGAGTAGAGGTTCAGCTACAGTGGCTTCACACTCAACCAAGCATCCTGTTGTACCAGTATTACGGGTAATGATCGTATATGTACCAGCTGATAAATTGCTGAATGTACCTGTTGCTTGGTAAGAAGTACCATCATCAATGCTATATTCAAGACTGCCACTTCCTCCAGAACCCATGATCATTATTTCTCCATCAGCATCCCCATTACATGTTACATCGGTGACCGATTGCACAGTACACTCAGGAAATGTAGGCGCACCTATTGTCACGTCGCAAGTGGATTCACAGCCATTAGCATCGGTAACAGTCACAGTGTGCTCGCCTTCATCCAGTCCAGTGAATGTACCGTCCGCTTGTGATAATCCACCATCTATGCTATAGGTATATGGAACTGTACCCCCTGCAGCTGTTACATTTGCTTCGCCATTCAGTACATCACAGTCTGTCTCATCCATGCCTACTATCGAGCATGATAATGGCGCTGGCTCTTCAATGGTGACCTCACATGTTGATGTACACCCATCACTGTCTCTTACAGTAACGATGTGTGTACCTGCGGCATATCCTGATTCAGAATTACCAGGCTGATACGCTGCACCTTTAAAACTGTATTCATAAGGAGAATTGCCACCTGAAGCCGTTACTGTAATTGTACCGTCAGATGCCCCATTACATAATGCATCTGTAGCTTGTGCCATACAGATGACAGCGTCAGGCTCACCTACTGTAAACATCGCTGTGCTGACACATCCATTCACATCGGTGACCTCTACTGTATATGTACCAGCTGTTAAGCCAGTCTGATCTTCGAAATCATCATTAACAGCTTCTAAGCCATCAATATCCCAATCGAATTCGAATGGACCTGCTCCGCCAACTACTATAATATCTATTTCTCCATCGTCACCTGCATTACAAGAGGCGTCTGTTATATTACCGTTGATTGTCACATCTGGGATGACATCTACTTGTACGAAACACGTGTTCATGAATCCAAATTGGTCTGTAATCGTGACTTCATAGACTCCACCAATGGCTGGACTGACGACAGGGTTTTGATCTGTGCTGGTGAAACCATTAGGTCCTGTCCATGCCCAAGACACAGCATCTCCTTCATCTTCCATTAAGGTCACATCATCACCATCACAGACAGGGCTGTTACTGCTGACATTACAATTAGTTTGTACAACAGGTATTACTGCGGGGTCATGATCATCCTCATCGCCATTAGAGCCATCAGTCGTATCATCACTGACGGGTCCATCATTACCATCATCATCATCGAAAGAGCTGTCTATATCATCTGGCATATTACCATTGTCATCCTCAGCTGAGCTAATCTCGGCGAAGTTTTGGTAACTACCAGATTCTGGAAAAGTACTTATCGTACAGGTAATCATAATTGTCTCACAGCTTCCAGCGGCTATTGGGCCAGGTATTGTCTGATAAGCATTACCATTGGCATCTAGTGTCCATGTAGGATCATTCAGAGTAAGACCAGCTGGTATATAATCGACTACTTCTACATTGAGCGCATTTACTGTGCCTTGATTGCAGACCTCTATATCATAGCTTACATCATCACCTACCTGCACAGGTACTGTCTGAGAAGCAGATAGCGCTTTAGTTAATGCAAGATCAAATATTTCTACAGGTACCGTAGCGGGATCATGATCATCTTCGTCAATAGTCCCATCATCAGATACTACATTGTCTTCATTTGGATCATCTGGACTACCGCCAGTATCGTTTCCGTCATCATTATCTGGTGTGCTATCTATATCAGGGTAGCCTTGGCTGCCTAAATCGTCTGCTGATGTGATCTCAGAATAATTGACTGCATCTCCTGCTAAGGCTGCATCTGTCACATCTAACATGATGGAAATAGTTACGCTATCGCCAGGTAACATAGGTCCAGCCACGGTGATATTAGCTTCTGTAGCAGATACGCTGAACCAGTTAGGATCACTCAGTACAAATCCTGCAGGAATGTAATCTGATATAATAATATCCTGAGCAACCTCTGAACCTTGATTATAAGCGGTAATGTCAAATGTTACTTTATCCCCTGCATATACAGGTACTACTTGAGATGGACTTAATACTTTTTTCAAAGCCATGTCGAAGACACATTCCATTAGATCCAAAGTGAGTATTTCAGAGGGTATCATACACTGGCCATCATCGACAATGACATAGAAGTCACCCGAAGGGAATGGCATGACAAATTCATTAGAAGCTCCAGTCTGTAGGAGAACATCTCCAGCTGGATCATCAAAGTAAAATTCATAATTGACTAAGCCTGCAGGCTCAGCAACAATTTTCGGAGGGGCATAAGCGAAATAACAGTCATCAAAACCATCATAACTCAGTGTAGGAGGAGTAGTATTTATAACATTGACATTCAGGATAGACGAGGCTGTACATCCAGTATTAGGATTAGTCACTGTCACTGTATATGTTATATCTGATGCAGGATTACATATTTCGGGCTCCCATGAGCTAGCATCATCTAAATACGTATCTGGACTCCAAAGTACAGACATGTTACCTTTCCAATCATCTGGAACTCCCTCTAAAGTAAGCGTGGTGCACTCCATATCGCAGGCATCAACCGTCGCAAAAGGTCCTATCTCAAATGATTCTAATGTAAATATTTCTATTTCAAACTCGCCCCCACATGGGCCTAAACTCATCACTTTTAGAATAACAGGTTCGTCCACCCCGAAGCCATCATTCACCATGATAGTCAATTCATCAGCAGTTTCAGTCAAAACTCCTGAGGCTGAATTAGCTAATTCAAACTCATAACCTGAGCAAATATCGATAATGAAATCATCGCCTGGACACACATTAACAGGTCCATCATACTGCGCTACGAAATCTGGCACTGGAGGATTATCAAAATAAAAACTTTCTGAGTTACAATTACATTCAACGTCAAATATGGCATTGATAATAATTGGACAAGAAAACTCCTCCGGTAGAGTCGTACTACCCATCTCGATCGTCGGCGTACCTACGGCTACATTGATGTTATGGCTCTTAGTATCCATCAGCACATCTACACCCGGGTCAAAGACTCCATTTAGATTTAAATCTCTATAGAACTCTAAGGTGACGGGTCCTACATAATCTATGGTTGATACAGCGTCTAAAGTTATTGTATACTCAAAGGTGGCCATTGTAGGATCCTCATCACAAGCTACCACCATCTCTAATTCTGAAATCTCGACAGGAGCTTTTATGTTGATGACAATTTGATCATTGATAGAGTTGTTAACGAATACATCGCAGATAGAATCATCAGGTGTACCGGCAGCATTATCATCTCCAATACATACTTGATCCTCTACTATAGATTTGACAAGGGAACCAATTAATAATTCTTCACATCCTGAATCCATATCAGGTGTCACCTCTGCTGTAAAAGCAAAAGTCTGAAAAGGTTGTAATCCATCAGGTAAATCGAAGCATAACTCTACATATCCACCAGCTAAGACGGTCTCATTAACATATGTGGGCGTCCACGATGACGGTGCGGTAAAAGAAAAACTACCAGGTGTGTAAGGCACGTTAGGTGGAAACCTAAAACACGCTTCTGACATCATAGTTACTCCACCAGTAGTCGATAAATTAACTCCAGAGACTGTCAGTGGTACTGGACCGCCACATACATAATTCAGAGGATCAGCGGTAATTAAAAACTGTGCTCCCTCTTCAGGTATAGCATTCTCTACAGTCGGCCCTTCATATACAGAAGCACCAGAGGAAATAGTGCCTTCACATGGATCGGAGGCGGTAGTCTCAAAATAAAATGGAGTCCTAGAAACATACGAGTCACAATCTGTCTTCGCTTGAAATCTTATCTGTAGTCGATTAGAATTTTCAACAGGATCTAAAATTCCAGGGAGTCCGTTAGGATTAATGTCATTGACCATGTCGTCGTCGGTAATGGTGAATACATCACCAAATGCATTAGTTCCATTGGGCACAGGATCAGAAATAGGCTGCCAATTACCTGATCCCTCTACATACTCATATTCAAAACTTGAAGGTATCAAACTGATACCATCAGGAAAATTGAAATTGAAGTTGAGGTCTGTCAAGGTAGCATCCTTAGTATTTTTAACTAATACCACATACTCATTAGTCGAGCATAAAGGCACAGTATTTCTTCCCGAGGTCCATTCGGCCTGGACCTCTGCTTGTCCGGCTACATAGTTATATTGTTGACCAGTAGAGCTACACGCATCACCCCCGACGCCAAATAGTTGAGAGGCAAATTCTAAGTCGAGGCAGCTACTTGTAGTTTTCACTGAAACGACCGTACCGACTCCTGGGTAAGGACATATCTCTAACTCTGTTTCAATAATTAAGGAGGTACAGGTGTTTTGGTCTAGCGTGCCTACTTCTATTAAATAGGTATTGCCTAATGAACTGGTATTGGTTAAGGTAAACGTAACAGGATTCCCAGCTCCGTCAGTTATATTGACTAAGGCTACTGTTGGTTCAAGAAATACCGTGGTCATCACATTAGTATGCGGAATCGATCCATTTCCAGCACAAACTTCATAAGTATTAAATTCGCTCGCGTCTCTAGCATCAGATAATAAGATGCTTGTTATCGTAGATGACAGCGGAGGCAATGGATTACTCTCATCGCTGAATGTCAATGTAAACGATGTGTCTTGGGTGAGGTGATAATCTCTTGCAGTAAATCTTATAGCACTGCTGGAGACATTGCCTGGACAATCTTCTACAGGATAAGCAATATTATTGCCCAAAAAGGATAAATCAGGTCTCGTATCGAGAAATGTCAAATTACAATAGTTGCCACCAGGGGCATAGTCACAGGTATAGCTATAATCGTATAGCAATTGAAAATCTTCAGGTGCCACAAAGGGGCCCGGACATATTCTTTCTAAATCATATAGCAATTTATAACTACACGCTGGGTCATCTGGAAGACCTACTCCAAAAGTTGGAAGCTTGCTCACATCAAACATCATATAGCCGACTCCTCCACTGAGTGAAGTACATTTAGTCTGATTATCACTTGCGTCAAAGGCACAAAATGAATTATCATCAAATGTGGGATCACTCAATGGAATGATCGTCCCGTCAGGTAGTTCAACTCTAGGATTTCCTGCGTATACAAAGGGAGATGGCAGAGGAATTCTGAGTGTGTCCATTTCCATGACGTCTGGTCTGAATTCTCTAGCATACCAGTCATCAGGTGTATTTGTCATTGTAAAAGAATGTTCTACTTCAGCTCCACAATCCGTTACCGTATATTCGGTGTCAGAAACGATTGGTCCAGGACAATGATCTTCGATTATTCGAGTTGCACCACAAGTGTTTCCCGAATATGTTCTTGTCCCAGTTGCTGTAGAATACCAATAAGCATCACCCCTGAAAGCAATAGCTGAAGGTGGAGTAGCTGCTACGTCAGGAATTAATTGTCTATAGGGATTCTTCTGCATTGGTATATGGACTATTAGGTGAAATTTATCTCCCAGCTCTAATCCTCCCATCTGATTCTCTAATATATCCGACCAACAATTTCCCACTCTCGTCGTATTTAAGCCACGTTCCTTCTGCCTCTCCGCATCAAAGATGCCAAAATTAATTTCTCGGTTATCAAGGACATCTAAGCCACTATTATACGTACTCACTCCATTTTGAACACTAGTAACTGTCGCTCCTTTTGCATCAAAATAGCCATCATTTGTATTCCTGTATATAGCAGCCGAGTTGTCGTTACAATTATTAAAATCGATCATTGTTTTTGTACCTGCCATACCTACTTTTTCGAAAGAGAATTCGAGTACCCGAGTATTATTCATATCTGGCTCTAATTCAAACGTAGGTCTGTTTTGCCAACTTCCTGGAGATGCAAAATTATAAATTCTGAAGTAGATCTCATCTAAATCAACCATTGTCAAAGGGTCAAGCACTTCGTATTCTACGTGCATAAATATACTATCACAGGGCAAATACCTATTCCAATCTAATGGGTCGACTTCGGGGCTATCAAACTCTAATTTTTCAGTCATAGCCTTATCTGCGTATCCATAATCTAATCTTCTCAACCCTACTATTTCAGCAGACATGGGGCATGTTATACATTGACAGCTTCTGGCTGATGTTAGCAATGTCTCTTCACAAGCCCTTACTAAGGTACAGTCCTCTCCATCTGGCCCTTCACAGTCTCCACAAGTCTCTACTACCCTCATACTCGCAGACAGGAATTGAAGAGGGTAACATACGCAGGAATCTAACTCTAATGTGAATTGATAACATTGTGGTGCAGCTGTGTCGTTAGTCCCAGCATCTATACCAAATACAACAGCTGATGTATCGCTATTATATACAGATGAAATCATTCCTGGTGCTACCGACATATCGTTAAGAGTAACTGAAGATGTATTAATGACTAAATCTGATAACACGATTTCTGGACCACCCACCTGCACCTCGAAGTAAGGATTGTTTCCTGGCGCCATGCATGGTTCTATTCCACTTGCCTCATACTGATAGCAAAATTCCATGGTGACTGTATTAGTAGAGGCGTCAGAATCATTTGATCCTGTACCCAACCCAAAAGCATATCCTGCTATTGACCCATTCATACCCGGACTGATGTCACTTTCATCTATGGTAATAGAAGACGAACCATATGAGAACGTCGGAGCTGGCTCAATTGAGGGAGTAATTTGAAATTCTTGGCTACAGTGCCTTAAACCAGTTACTGTGACTTGGTCAAAACTACAGTCGATAGACGCGCAGCCTGCAATCGCCTCAGGGTCTTGACATTTGATTTTAACAGCTATGGTAAGCACGGCTTCCTGACCTCCAGGAAGATCATCAAAGACACCATCACCATCTACGTCATCAAATCCAACTCCAGTCACTCCGTCAGGATCACTCATGAACGTCGTGGCATCAACGACGAAATCAAAATTTTCATAATAATAAGATGAAGGATCTAAGGATACTCCATTGATTAATACATCAGCTGGCTCAAGAGCGTCACCCTCACAAATTTGAAATCCTAATTTCACAGCCTCCCACAAGCCTAATAAAGGGTCTGTGTTGGTGCTCTTCACGACGACATCAAATACAGCATCAGCACCACATATACCAGGATCTTGTACTTGTACTACTGAAACATCAGCATTAGCATTAAAATTTGGCTTATATTCTATAGTACCATCTAATGTAGATGGATTTACGCATGGTGGCTCTTCTGAACTACATCCAAATGATGCTGCGTAAGTCAAGTCATAGATGCCTCCCTTAGTATCACAGACTAATGGTGCGTCAAAGCAAAGCTTCACGTCGACATGTTCGTCTTCTTCGAGCGATCCATTAGGCAAATATGATGCATCTACAAATGTAGTCAATCTCAATGTCGCAGGATCCCACGTATAGGTGAGAGCTGTACCACCTACAGATATCTCAGTGAGATTAAAGTTATTCAGATCAATTCCATCTACTGTGAAGTTGAAACCCGATACACTAGCTCCTATACCTGTTTGTGTTACCTCAACTAAATTACAGACAGCATTACCATTTATAATAGTAATAGCTGATTTTGATTGATCTGTAATGGATATAGTAGGCCGCTTAATAAATGGGCTGTAATCTACCTCTCCATCGAACAAGGCAGAACAAACAGTCGGCTTAGCTGCTCCTTCTTCTAAAAATAGAAATTCGAAAACCCCGTCAAATTTATACTCCTGAGTAGGAGAATTAGCGTAAACATCACAATTGGCTATAATACCAATCTGAACAATCTGAACACTATCCGCGCTAATACTTGGAAATATGAAAGTAGGGCAAGAGGGATCAGATACATCGCCCTGCGTCACTGAATAGGAAGGGTCAAAGGGTTCAACAAATCCAGCGTATTGCATACCAGTTGGTAGGGTCAGCTTCAATTCTGAATTAAGTAATTCTTGCCCCGATGTATTTAGGACATAATACGATACGGTATCTGGTTTACCACATATACTCAGATCATCTATAGCTGGATAGCCTGGTACGCCATTCATGTCATCCACAAAAATGGTGGGACATTGTGCGTTAATAGATGCAATAGTGGTAAGAAACACCACTGTGAATAAGCTTGCTAACCGTGAAGCTCTTTTAGAAATGAAACTCAAGTAGACTCTATACATTATGATTGATTTGATTCAAATTAAACATGGCGTATCCCTTTTCCGACTGACAAGACGCCAGTAGAAATCAGGCATAAACAGACTAAGCTCATACCGATCGTTAATCAGCTGAGTTCAGACAAATGCCAAATGGCTCAAACGTTCTATGTAGAATATTCGCAAGTTTAAATTCAGCGAATTTGTTATGCTATTTCTCAAAGTGGAGAAACAGCCATAGAATTATGAGCAGTAAATAAAGCAGGATTAGGTGGTGAATATTCTTTGAATTAAAATGATCAAAGAATGAGGTGCAGGGTATCAATTAGTCTGTAAATCTAACCAAGTCATTTATAATCGTATATACCTAAAAGACATTGTATTTGGTATACATATAATCACTATTCGTATTAAATTGGTCTGCAGTCACTTACACATAATTTATTATGATAATTTGTGGCTTTGTCATTCATTTGATAATGAAATGTAGTATATGTGTAGTGTTCGAATTATTTCATAATTAATGAATAACCTAAAAATGGTGTCGTTAAAAAAAAGATTATCGGGAAATGATAGACGCTCTATAATCGTAAGCATGTCACATTTGTCAAGTTGTACGTGTGAGAAATTGAGATGTATTTGCGAAGTGTTGAGATGTACATTAGTACAAAAATAAAATGGCACTAAATAAAGTACGGCCCTGGTCATCGCGGCTGAAGGCCTATAAGTTTCATCGCCTCAGACGAGATCAATCAACTCAAATGCGACTTGCAATTAAGATGAGATGATGCCACGTTAATTTAGGCCATGCTTTTTGGCATATAGTTTACGCTGCTCTATGATGGTGGGCAGGCGGAGGCGGAACGTCAAATGTTCAGCTGTCTTGATATGGTATAGTATTTCATCTTCAGGTTCGTTATTGACTAACATTCTAATAATTCTTACCAAATTTAAACTGGCCTCAAAGTTTATCCTGCTTAGTCTTGTTTTATTATAATAGAAATACTGATTATAGTTATTTATTTGTGTGTCTATGAAAGAATAATCATCATAAGTAACAAAAAATGCACAAATCAAAATCCATCTCTGCCTAAGCTTCATTCCAGTGTTTAATAGTTCTATTTGATTTAATATTTCAATGGACTTTAGGTACTCACATTCTACGAAATGCAATTCGGCAATGGCTAATTTTCTAATTGATTGCGAAGTACTTTCAGGTATTAGATTAATATACTTGTCCAAGTACTTTCTTGCCCATGCAATCTTGTTTATACCGCATGCAGTACTAAATAGATTGTAGAAGACTGTAACTGAAATTCTTCCTTTATATAGCAGATACCCTTCGTCAATTCCAATTTCGAAAATAGATAATAATCTTTCAGAGTATTGTAACTGACCAGAAGCAACCTTCTTGGTTATAAAGGTTCTACAGTTATCATATACCACTTTTGCCAATTCCTCGGAAAATTGATTATCATCAGAAGTAAGTTCATTATAAAGCTGATCAAAAGAATTTTCACATCCAGTCAACATGTCTGTAAGATTTTGCAGAGTTTTTAAAAATGAAAATTCACCGGAAAAAAGAGTTCCATATTGATTTATGGAAGATTCAAAATTATCATCATTCTTAATAGCTCTCACATTTATAAGCACGAACTTATAGTACTCATATAATAGTTCTTTATGACTATTATATGATATGATTAGCTCAGATAGTAAGTCAAAATTTTTATCATCTTTAATTGGATTATTAGATAAATAGTGAGAATGATTTAGCTGGAGCAGTAACTCCAGTTTCTCATGATCCCTGTTATTTACGTCTTTCCACTCTTTTCTCGTCCTTGCTGCATAGTTGTCAGCTAACCTAAATAACCCTCTTTTATTAATCGCTTTAAATAAATACAGCTTCTTAGCTTCTTCATGGTTTTTAAATTCATTAAGAGTCAAATAAGCCTCTATATGATGATATAGTTGTGACATCAAATTTCGAACATATTTCTCAGAGCGATAACCTGATACTAAAGTTCTCACTTCAGACATAGCCAGCTTTTTAGAATTTAAATTCTTTCTCTTTCGATAAATAAAATTAAATAGCTCAATAACCTTTGAAGTATTTTGAGTACTCAACTCTAAGTACTTTTTGAATTCCACCCACTCTTTGTCATGAAAGGTCTTTAAAACTCTTATCAATTTACTATTGTGCATAAGATTCTATTCAAATTTAAAATAGACACAAATTTTATTTTAATATGATGATAACCAATAATATATAAATTACTATTAGACAAATATTAAGCAATTAATGTTAAGAATTTTAGGAAATTTCCTATTTTCAATTGTAACCTATTGTACTACCTTTCATTTCATACCCATGAAATGAATTTCCGTACGAATTGCATTCTAAAGCATGCATAGTCAAACTGATCCTAACTACAGAATCAGGATGATCTATGAGACGTATGTTCACATTATTTAGTTAACCTCTAAAATCAATTAAAATGAGATTATTCAAATCAATTCTACGAGTATTAGGTATTATAGGTGAAGATCACACTAATATATAACTAACTTTTAAATCAATATAGCTAAAATGATCATTTTAGCTATAAGTATCTGTCTTTTAATTAATTATGTATATAAAATATTTATATAATCATAATTATTATTGGGGAAATAATATATTTTTCTGATTTTATAAATACATACATAACCGTAACCTTGTATCACAGGTCAAAGAAAAAATACTATGGATACATCGTATACTGAGATAGATTCTAAAATAAGGCAGCTCTCACAGCAGAGAGTTCCCTTATTTCAGATAGCCCAAAAGCTTGGTCTATCAGCTGAGCGAGTTGCTATCTATAGCGTAAAAGAGAAGCGCAGGATGTCTGCCACTCAATGTCAAAATAATGCTGAATAGTTACGCCCCTGAACTAATCAATGCGTTATACAATGGCTCAATCAAAGATTATTTTAAGTAGAATACTAAGGGGAATTGGTATTTTTTGTCGCACACTGGCTTGCTAGTGTGCGATTTTTTTTATGGAATGTCGTATCATGCCAGTAATTTGAGAACTTCAAATCCTTCTATGCATTACTGTGTTGTCACCAGCACCTCAATAAAATAATCTGACATCTCATAGCTTCATAATAAAATGCACATGAAAACTTTAGTATATGGTGCCTCTACTAATCCACAGCGATACTCATATACTGCCATCCACAGGTTACGACACTATGGCCATGAAGTAGTCGCGATAGGCATTAGAGAGGGAGCTGTGAACGATATAAAGCTACTCACTGGCCACCCAGAGCTGAAGGATATCCACACCATCACCCTGTATTTAGGTTCCTCTCGCCAGTCGGATCACATTGACTACTTACTCAGTCTTTCTCCTCAGCGCATCATCTTTAATCCTGGCACCGAGAATCATCACTTTGCGCAGCAAGCGACGGCTAATAATATTGAAGTGCTGGAAGCATGCACTTTAGTTCTATTGAGCACAGGGCAGTATTCGATAAAAGAGGATAATAAGTGGACACAAGCGTAAACTATTCAATGTATATTTTGCAACATAATACTTAACACCTATAGTACATAGAAAGCTATGATATCTCATGCTATTCGACACGTTGCCAATAATGGCTCTATGCGAGCTATAAGAAAACACTTCCTGGAGATAATTTAAGCGAAGAATCATCTACTCAGCACACGCAATATTACTTACATGTAAGTAATCACGTCATTCAGCCTGTCAAACGTCTCCTGTCGTAGCTCAAGTGTTTCTTTTCGCGGATCAATTGTCTCTTTTCGTGACATTATAAATAGCCACCTTAGTCTGAAATCAATAGAAAGCCACCTCCTGATTATGTCCGTAGTTATATGAAATTATCAATTGGTATCTTGCAATATAACTTAAAACCCTATGACAGCAGACGATCGTTTCGAAGCCTTAGGACTGGTACTCCCCCCTGCCCCAGAGCCCCTTGGCGTATATAAACCCTTCTTTCAGTTAGGTCCTATGATCTACGTGAGTGGCCACGGGACTGTACAAGCCGACGGCACTCTCATCATTGGGAAGGTAGGTGTGGACTTAAACACAGAGGCGGCTTATGGAGCAGCTCAAGTTGTGGGCTTAGCCATTTTAGCCACGCTTAAAGAAAATTTGGGAAGTCTTGATCACATTGATCAAGTTGCGAAGATCTTGGGTATGGTGAATTGTGTGTCTGACTTTGAGTCACATCCCTACGTCATTAATGGCTGCAGCGAATTATTCGCTAAGGTATGGGGGTCTGATAAAGGGGTAGGAGTCAGATCAGCTATAGGTGTAGGATCTTTACCAGACAATATACCTGTAGAGATAGAAGCTCAATTTTTATTGAAGTAAATTCAAATAATGGAGCTTAATGCTGTCGACTTCTCACTAAGAATATGCATCATCTTATAGGAACCTTGGATCAGCAAAGAGTCGAACGTGATAAGAAACATTCAAGTATTAATATTTATTCTGCCAAACCTGACCTTAATTTACCTCAGCTCTAAGTAAGTAGGAGGACTATGCTTACTATCGGAACAGCCCATAGCAACCTGAACCTCAATCGCTTAGAATCGCAAATGCTAAAATTAAATTAATTCAATTCTCTAAGTGATAGTAAAAATCAACTGAGCAAAGACTAAGATATATCATGAACCAAAATATTTAATGCAGCTTACGACGCGCTATCTCTTTTTTGATCAAGCTGAGCTCTCGGCTCATCTCTCCTGTCACGGATGTATTCTCTTGTGCCCTGCGAATAAGATATGGTACTACCTCACTCACGGGACCATAAACAAGATATTTAGCTACATTATAGCCAGAAGCTGCAAGATTATAAGTGACATAATCACTCATGCCTAACAGCTGACAGAAATTGAGATGCGGATGATTATTTGCGATGGATTTAGCACCGATTAGTTTAGCCATCAGCAAATTGCTATCGATGTTGTGAGTAGCAGTACACGAGGCAAGATCTTCATAGTGATTCAGGCAGAAGCGAACAGCATCATTATAGCAGTCGTCCGTCGCGGCCTTAGTAGCGTGGATAGGAGACACAATGCCTTTTGCTTTAGCATGGCTGCGCTCATTCTCCATATAGGCACCTCTGACAATCTTGGCTCCGAGAGTGTATCCATGCGACTGTGCAGCCTCATAAGCGGTTTGCAAGAGCTCCATTCCATCCACGCGATATAGCTGAAATGTACCGTAGATAGTAGCTGACTTCTGATTGTATTCTCTCATCATATCATAGACGAGCTGATCTATTGCGTCCTGCATCCAGGTCTCTTCGGCATCGACGAAAATTCTGACATCCAGCTCTTCAGCAAGGGAGCCCAATTGCTCTAACCTAGAGAGGAGCTTTTGCCGAGAGATTTCTTCAGCAGGGGTCAGGACCGCTCCACTCTGCATCTTTTTTAAGATAATGTTAGGCGCCAGCGCTGTAATCTTAGTGATTACCACGGGCACCGTATCATTAGATGCAGCGAATCTGATACCATTAAGCACTTCTTGCAATACAGCATCTAAATCTTCATCATCACTCTTACCTTCTGCTCCGTAATCAAGAGCAGCACTTACTTGATGCTGACCCAATTGATCTATGAGTGCCTGACTTTCCAGTAGCGTCTCCCCTCCACAGAATATCTTGAAGATGGTCTGCTTTACCATTGTTTCATGTAGCGGAAGCTTCAATTTTACTGCCCACAAGCCAAGCACAGACAAGACTGACACCAAGCGCGGATTGTTCATCAACTTGAACATCCGATAGGTATTTTTCAATTCCTGATCAGACTTCTGAGTAAAAGCGATTTCTGTATTAGTGAAATCAAGTTTTTGGGGTGTTGTCATTTTCATTCAGTATTCAGCTTCATTTCCATTCCAGATTGACCAAGATTTTTCCGCTTGTAATATTAGCATATCATGACCATTTTTTATCATGGCTCCAGCAGCTTCTCCACGTTGCAAAAATAAAGTTTTCTCTGGATTATATACAAGATCGTACAGTTGATGTGCGCTGCTAAGAGATCCATACGGTATCGCTGGACAGGTATCGTCTTTAGGACTCATACCAAGGGGTGTTGTATTTATGATGAGTCGATGCGAGTCCATGATATCAGGGGTCAGTTTTGAGTATTGCAGGTAGTCATCCTTACGCGAAACGATTTGATAATCAATGTTTAGCTGAGACAACACATACTGAACTGCCTTGGATGCACCTCCGCTACCTAAAATTAGGGCTCGCTCTGCCAGCGCGGAGCCAGCCCATCTCTCGAGAGATTGGCGAAAACCGTATACATCGCTATTATATCCGATTAGCTCATCGCCCTGGACTAAGATGGTATTCACCGCTCCAATCTTCGCTGCCTCGTCCGATAGACGAGTGAGTAATGGTATAACCGCCTCTTTATGGGGAATGGTTACATTAAATCCGACGTGATCCTCAGTGATCAATCCTAAGAACATCTCTGCATCCTGTATAGAATAGGCATGATATTCGGCATCCGCTATAGCTTCTCGCTTGAACTTCTCCGTAAAATAAGAAGGTGAAAACGTATGACTTAATGGGTAGCCGATCAATCCAAATTTTCTCATAACACTGTAAACAAATTATACATTATAAATTCAATTCTGACCTTAGACAGTTCAGTACACTAATCCGCTTGACTTTCAATGAGATCCGCTCTCGCTATGATTCATGTATCAGTAAAGATGGTCATTTACCCTTACCTTGTAGTAGTACCAAAGCCGTATAAATCATAATTTTCAAATCTAAAAGTAAAGACATATTTTCAACATAAAGAATATCATATTTTAGCCGCTGCAGCATCTGGTCCACGTCGGAGGCGTAGCCGTACTTTACCTGCCCCCAAGACGTCATACCTGGCTGCACCTGTAGTAATTTATGGTGGTAGGGAGCCCGGGCTGCTATCTGATCTATATAGTACTGGCGTTCGGGCCGTGGACCTACTAGCGACATGTCTCCCTTGAGCACGTTCCAGAACTGAGGAATTTCGTCAAGTCTCCACTTACGCATAGTCGCACCCCATGGAGTAATTCGAGGATCTTCAACTTGCGCTAATTCGGGTCCATCAGCCTCAGCATCCAGCTGCATGGATCTAAATTTATACATGTGAAAAGGGCGGCCGTAACGACCGATACGCTCTTGACTGAATATGATGGATCCTTCAGAGCTTGCCTTAATTCTTAATGCACTATATAACATCACTGGAGAAAGGATCGCTAAGCCTATCATGCTTCCCGCAAGATCTATGATTCGCTTCATCAGAAACTGCCACCGCGGCATCAGCTCGCGCCTCACCTCTATCAATGGTACTCCATCAATCTGGCTCATCTGGACGTGACCCAATATGATGTCTGACATTTCTGGACTGACACTCACAGCTAAACTCCCATGATCCTGTAAGAGCGATTGTATAGCTGATTGCATGACGCCAGTATCTCCCAGCTGCATCAATAAAATGGCTTCTTCCACTTCTTCATTTCTGATGACATCTGGTAAGTCATCTATATAGCCAAGGACTGCCATATCCTCCATTCCCACAGCATATGATTCATCCTGAGGAGTCACCCCTATTCTACCTAAGAAGTGATAGCGGTGCCCACCAGTCTGATGACTCAACTCTAATAAAAATTTCGAAACCTCCGAGCTTTGTCCTACCAGCAAGGTCTGATATTTGACTCGACCTGCTTTCAGCTGACTAGCCGTATAGCTGAGCCACACCATCCTGAAGCTTGCAGTCACTAAGAAATGGAGGCAAAACAAGCGTAAAAAGGACTCGAAATAATCAATATGCTGCAAGACAAGATCATCGCGCAAGACTGAAAACAGCAATACAATGACTCCAATAAAGCTGATGGACGCCGTCCTAAACAGAGTGGAGACTCTCGAAAGTCGATAGACATCCTGGTATTTATCAAATAGATAATACAATAAGAGCCAGAACAAGGGAATAGCGATAAGACCTAAGTAAATGTTACGATCTTGAAATGCATCGCGCCAGGCAAAATCGATCAGTTCTAGCTGCTTGCGATAGATGAAGAAGACCATCCAAGCGATCATCGCCGCCACAAAATCTAACAGCTGGTAGATGACCAGATCTTTATGCTTATTCCGATATGTCAAATGAGATTAACCATTGAGATAGAGCGTGATGCCTAATGCAGTGATAGTCAAGACGATACTTAGAGCCAAAACAATAGAGCGCCGAATGCGGCTAGCCAAAAGTCGTATCTCTTTCTCAAATTTTGGATAATGCGGAATGAGCTCCTTCTCCATGCGGCTAGTATTAAAAATATATGTGGCATTCATAGGCACCTTATTCTTATGCAGCACTTTGAATATAGGCATCAACTTATATCGAAAATATAAATTTAGGCAAACCAAAGTCACGAAAAGCCCAATGATCATGTTCCTTATCATGGGCTTATATATTGACGGATTAACATTAAATTTATAAGAGGACTGATGGATTTCAAATTATATAAATTTATGAGCATCCGCGACTGCTTCTTTTAAGGCACTGCTGTCTGATCCTCCCGCGGAGGCAAAAAATGCCTGGCCTCCTCCACCTCCTTTAATATGCTGCGCCAGATCCTTCACAATTTTGCCAGCATGCAAATAGTCATTTTTAGTCAGACTCTCGCTGACGACGACCATGAGCTGAGGTTTACCCTTACTGATGAAGCCGAGAGAGATCAGACAGTTGCCTTTTTCCTTTTCCAAATTATAAGCCAAGGTTTTCACCACTTTGGCATCATCCATATCAAGCACCGCCGCCAGATAATTGACTCCCTTCTCGCTTTTAAATTGGCTGAGTAAGTCCTGCTGCTCGCTTCCTGCTTGTCTACTTTTTAATTTGTCTAAATCTCGCTTGAGCGCTTTATTCTCATCCTGCAAGGCCACCACATTTTTAGTGGTGTGCTGTGCATTCTTAAATAAGGATCTGATGGATTGCAGTTCAGCCAGCTCGGTATTAATATACCGCTCAGCAGCTGAGGCAGTGACGGCCTCTATTCGCCTGACTCCCGCCGCCACGGCTGTCTCTGATATAATTTTTAGTTGGCCTATCTGACCAGTCGCTTTTACATGACAGCCACCGCAGAGTTCCACTGAATAGTTAGGATCAAAGGTGATCATCCTTACCACATCACCATACTTCTCACCGAAAAGCATCGTCGCTCCGGATTCCTTCGCCTGGCTGATGGGTATATTTCTATCTTCTTGAAGTGTGACATTCTCCCTTATTTTCTCATTAGTGATGCGCTCTATTTCTGCTATCTCATCCGCAGTCACCTTCTGAAAGTGAGAAAAATCAAATCGCAGATACTGCTCATTGACCAGGGATCCGCGCTGCTGCACGTGATCACCCAGAACGAGCCTGAGTGCCGCGTGCAGTAGGTGCGTCGCACTGTGATTATTTTCGATCTTACCGCGTCTGCCACTTTGGACCTCCGCCCTGACAGGGACGCTGGTATCTTGAGGCAGCTGCTTGACAATGTGGATGATCAGGTCGTTCTCTTTTTTGGTATCTAATACCGACACTTTTTCATCACCAAACCATAAAAGGCCTTTATCACCTACCTGCCCTCCCCCTTCTGCGTAGAATGGAGTTTTATTCAGCACAAGCTGATACTGATCTTTGTCCTTAATCTTCATGGTCCGATACTTGACCACCTGGATATCCTCAGCCTGCAGCTGATCATAACCAACAAAATCAATCACCTCATGATCAGAGAGTTCTATCCAATCTCCTGTCTCTTTACGCGCATCAGCTCTGCCTCTATCTCGCTGTGCTTGGAGCGCTATTTCGAAACCTGACTCATCGATAGTCAGTCCCTGTTCACTCGCTATCAGTCTGGTTAAGTCTATGGGAAATCCATAGGTATCATAGAGTTCAAACGCGATACGACCATCTATTTGGCCTTGGGTAGTATCAATACTAGCCAGTCGCTTGAGCCCACTCTCCAGTGTATTGAGAAATGATTTTTCCTCTTCAAGAATGACCTTAGTGACAAACTCCTGCTGAGCGACGATCTCTGGAAATACATCACCAAATCTCTCTGCTAATAATTCGACCAGACTATACAGAAAAGGCTCTTTAATATTAAGAAAGGAATAATAATAACGGACTGCCCTTCTGAGTATACGACGAATGACATAGCCAGCACCACCATTACTAGGTAGCTGCCCATCAGCTATAGTGAAGCTTACAGCTCGTAAGTGATCAGAAACTACCCTCATGGCGATGTCAGTCTTAGCTGACAGGTCATAACTCCCAGTATATTTTATCCCAGAGCTGGTCTCTATCTTTTTGATAAAAGGTGTGAAGACATCTGTATCATAATTAGAATTTTTACCTTGAAGTGCCATGCATAGTCGCTCAAAGCCCATACCCGTATCGACGTGCTTAGCTGGTAGATCTTCCAATGATCCGTCTGCTTTACGGTTGAACTGAATGAAAACTAAATTCCACACTTCGATAACTAAAGGATCGTCCTGATTGACCAGGGTGGCTCCATCAATAGCGGCCCTATCCTTATCAGATCTCAGGTCCACGTGAATCTCAGAGCAAGGACCACAAGGACCCGTGTCTCCCATTTCCCAAAAATTATCCTTGCGATCGAAATACAGAATGTGTGCCTTTGGGACAAATGCCGACCAATATTCTGCTGCCTCCCTATCTGGCTCCAAACCATCGGCCTTATCTCCTTCAAATACAGATACATATAGCTTGGTCGGATCTAAACCGTAGACTTCAGTAAGTAGCTCCCATGCCCACTCAATAGCTTCCTTCTTAAAGTAATCGCCGAATGACCAATTACCCAGCATCTCAAACATGGTGTGATGGTATGAATCTATACCTACCTCTTCCAGATCATTATGCTTTCCTGAGACTCTGAGGCACTTTTGTGTATTAGCGACCCTGCTATTGTCTATTGGTTTATTCCCCAAAAAATAGTCTTTGAATTGATTCATGCCCGCGTTAGTGAACATGAGCGTGGGGTCATCTTTATTAACTATCGGCGCTGAGGCGACAATCTTATGTTGTTTTGATTCGAAGAAGTCAAAGAATTTTTGTCTGATTTCGTTAGCGTTCATCTCTATTAAATGTTACTCTATTTACGATACACAATATTAAAAATGCAGGTGCTTTTCGTGTTTATGATTTATAAAGGTTTTGGATATATAAAAT
>ENA-ORXU01001363-ORXU01001363.1-marine-metagenome-genome-assembly--contig:-NODE-1363-length-20515-cov-3.329925_pt1 | contig 20515 bp, 15 predicted proteins | sample MGYA00237869_ERZ511484 | MGnify/ENA metagenome assembly ERZ511484
TATCCAGGATATTTTTTGATTGTTGAAGATTTTATCCGCGAAGCCCGAAATATGGATGTCTCCGTGGGTCCGGGTAGGGGGTCTGCCGCAGGGTCTGTGGTGGCCTACTGCCTTAAGATTACGAATATAGATCCTTTAAAATACGATTTGCTTTTTGAGCGGTTCCTGAATCCCGATCGTATATCGATGCCCGATATCGATATCGATTTTGATGATGAAGGTAGGGGTAGGGTTATGGATTACGTAATCGACAAATATGGAGCCAATCAAGTGGCACAAATCATTACTTATGGTACTATGGCGGCAAAATCTTCGATTCGGGATACTGCCCGTGTTTTGGATTTGCCATTAAACGATGCCGATCGTATTGCCAAGCTGATACCCACCATGTCGAAGCTAGGTAAGATTTTTGGTGTGCCCGAAGCGCAACTGAAAAAGAAGTTCCGCTCCGATGATTTAGAAAAGGTACATCAGCTATTGAACATTTCGGAAACCGATGACCTCGAGGGGCAGACCGTGAACATGGCAAGAATATTAGAGGGCTCGCTGCGAAACACAGGTATTCATGCCTGCGGAGTCATTATTACGCCCGATGACATTACCAATTTCGTTCCGGTAGCCACGGCAAAGGACTCCGATCTTTATGTTACCCAGTTTGACAACTCCGTTGTGGAGAGCGCCGGGTTGTTGAAAATGGATTTTTTGGGATTAAAGACCTTGACCCTGATTAAGGACACGGTCAAAATCGTAAAGGCCAAACACGGTATCGAACTAGTACCCGATGATTTTCCGTTGGACGATGAGAAAACTTATGAGCTTTTTCAAAAAGGAGATACGGTAGGTATTTTCCAATATGAATCGCCCGGGATGCAAAAGCATATGAAGGATTTAAGGCCTTCGGTTTTTGATGATTTAATTGCAATGAATGCCCTTTATCGGCCGGGCCCGATGGAGTATATTCCCGACTTTATCCAAAGGAAGAACGGGATGGCCGAAATCAAGTACGACCTTCCGGAAATGGAGGAGTATTTGAAGGAAACCTATGGCATAACCGTGTATCAGGAGCAGGTCATGTTGCTCTCCCAGAAATTGGCCGGCTTTACCAAAGGTGAGGCAGACGTACTTCGAAAGGCGATGGGAAAAAAGATATTCGCCGTGCTCCAAAAGATGAAACCCAAGTTTTTGGAAGGAGGCGAAGCCAACGGACACCCAACGGACACCCTTGAAAAAATTTGGAAAGACTGGGAGGCCTTTGCCGCCTACGCGTTTAATAAAAGTCACTCCACCTGCTACGCCTACATCGCTTATCAGACCGCCTACTTAAAAGCACATTACCCCGCTGAATACATGGCCGCGGTCTTGAGCAACAATATGAATGACATCAAGCAGGTGACCTTTTTTATGGAAGAATGTAAGCGTATGGGCCTTGATGTTCTGGGGCCCGATGTCAACGAATCGTATTACAAATTTGCCGTGAACAAGGCCGGAGCGGTCCGTTTCGGAATGGGCGCTATCAAAGGTGTTGGCCGTTCAGCCGTGGAGACCATTGTGGCGAACCGTAAAGAAGAAGGGCATTTCAAGTCGGTGTTCGATATGGCCAAGCGTGTTGACCTTAGGGCGGCCAATAAGAAGGCTTTTGAAAACCTTGCAGTTGCAGGTGGATTCGATTCTTTCGGTGCCGCACATCGCGCCCAATATTTTCATGATGAGGGCGATGGTATTACTTTTTTGGAAAAGGTAATTAAGTACGGAGCTAAGTTTCAAGAGAATGAAAATTCCGCGCAGGTCAGCCTTTTCGGCGAAGCTAGCGAAGTACAGATACCAGAGCCCGTTGTACCACCATGTGAAGAGTGGGGTACCATGGAAAAACTACGTCGTGAAAAAGAAGTGGTAGGTATTTATATTTCGGGCCATCCGTTGGATGATTTCAAGACTGAGATCAATGCGTTCTGTAATGCCAGTGTCTCTTGTGCGAACGAACTTGAAAACTATGTGAATCGTGAACTTTCCTTTGCCGGCGTTATCACCGATGTTCAGCATCGCACCTCAAAAAACGGAAAAGGCTGGGCCGCTTTCACAATGGAAGACTATACCGACTCTTTTGAATTCCGGATTTTCGGGGAAGAATACTTAAAGTTTCGGCATTTTTTGATGATCAATTCGTTCGCGTATGTCAAGGTCTTTGTACGAGAAGGTTGGGTCAATCGTGAAACCGGAAAAAAAGGAGACCCGCGTATGCAATACAATAGCTTTATGCTCTTGCAGGAAGTAATGGAGACCTATGCCAAAAAGCTGACCATCAAACTGAACATCGACGAGCTGAAAGAGGAAAGTATCCATCGCTTGAAAGATACCTTAGTTTCACATAAAGGCAGTCATCCCCTGAACTTTGTCATCTACGAAATGGAAGAGGAAATAAAGGTAAACCTATCGAGCCGAAAGCAAAAAGTGCAGATTTCAAGTGAACTGTTACACCAGTTAGATGAGAATGAAGTGCACTACAAGTTGAACTAAAAGCCTTCTAACCCTCAAAAGGGGGAAATTGACGTCCTCGCGAACGGATAAGCCAAATACTTAAGAAAGTGCGGCGAACTGTTTGTTTGGAAAACAAGAGGGCCGGTCTTCCACGGTAGGTTTAAAAGACTTAAGGATTACTACGCAATTACTCACCTTGAGGCCATCGCTTGTAATTGGTGTTGTCGATAGTATCATAGTTAAAATGAATATCTTTTGCGTAAGAAAAGAGCCGAATATTTGACTAAATTTGCGTAATCCAATAAAATAGATAACATGGCATTAGAAATAACAGACGCTACTTTTGACGAAGTGGTATTGAAAAGTGATAAACCAGTAGTCGTTGATTTTTGGGCAGCATGGTGTGGCCCTTGTAGAATGGTCGGCCCGATCATCGATGAGGTCAGCAGTGAGTATGAAGGCAAGGCGGTCGTCGGTAAGGTCGATGTCGATGCGAATCAGGAATTTGCCGCAAAATACGGAGTGCGAAATATTCCAACGGTATTGGTATTTAAAGACGGTGAAATCGTAAACCGTCAAGTGGGTGTTTCCCCGAAGAAGGTATATACCGATGCTATAGAAGCGGTATTGTAAGATATAGAGTTGGTTTGAGTTTTTTGAAAAGCTACGGTCGCGAATATTCGCGACCGTAGCTTTTTTATGATAACCACTATCTACCTTTATTGTACAGTAGGGATGTCGCTAATAAGTTTCCACGTACCATCTTGGTTTTTTACCAAGGACATTAAAGAGACGAAAGTAGCTTTATTGCCTTTCAAAGTGACCTTGGCAAAGGCCGTATTACCATTAACAGTTAGGTTATCGATAGTTACCTTTCGTGAATCGCCGCCCCATTCCTTGGTTCTTATTTTGTCTAAATAGACCGACTTGGGTACCACATTTACTTCTTGGCTTCCAAAAAGACGGTTCATGACCACACGATAATTAGCATCGAGAAGATTATCTAATTTACTGACGGAGTGTTGATCTCCAGCTTCTGAGAAGGCGGCTATCGTTTTGTGAATTTCTTTTTTATCCGATGTTTGTGCTTGCATCCAAACGGCACTAAAAAAGATACAAACTAAGGAGATGGATTTCATTGTTTTCATGATGTTGTATTTAATTATTTCTGTTTTTTTTTAATTTTTTAATTTTTTGATTTGGCTTTTATTCCATTCATTCTTGTTTTAAAGTTCGACATGTATTGCAGTTCGCATTATAGAGTGATGCTGAAAATCGTCTTCTTGACTGTAGGCCAATGTCATGACATATTCTTTTCCTTGAAAAAGGTTTTTTCGATAGGTGTCTGTTGCTAGAACAGGCAGCGAAAAGCGCAAAAGCGTATGAGAATCTTCTTGCACCCCCTCAATGTTAGCAACTTTAGTTTCTCCACCCAGCGATTCAATCGGGCGATAGCTACCAGGGCCAGAAGTATAATGCTCTACAATTTCGGCCTTGTCATTAATTATGCGTCCCATAAGCAAATAAGCATCGGCCATATTTTTAGAAGTATTGAAACCAATGGTCACCCAGCCATTGGTAGGGGCGCTCATTTCAAAAAACACCTTATTGTTCTCATAATACCATTGCACGCGCATTCCATTTTTTGATAGCGTCTTGACCTTTTGGCTTTGCTTTGTATTAGCGGATAATGCCAAAAAAGATATCCCGAAAATCAAGGTCTGTCTTATTCTTAATTTCATTATTTATAAATTTAATGACTAATCAAGTGTTGATATATCAATTAATTTGTTAAAAAAATTCAACGCATATTATCCTGAATTTTTAAAAGCATCGCTTTGAGTTGCTGTAAATCTTTATCTGAAAGGCCTTTAATGCTGGTTTTTCTGTGTTTACTGATCATTTTCATATTTTCCTTTACAAAATTTGATCCGTACCGGGTAAGTTTGATATGGTATTGTCTCCTGTTATTCGGAATCGTTTCCCGTAACAAAATCTGTTTTCTTTCCAAGATATCAAGTGTTCGTGTAATCGATGCCGGATCCCTTTTTGATTTATCAGCCAAATTTTTTTGCGATATCGGTTGGGTCTCGTCGATTATTTTGAGCAGCACCCATTGGTCTACCGTGATGCCGAGATTCTTTTTATCAAACTCTCGTTGTGAATAGATTTTCGATATTTTACTCGTTCTGTCTATTTGAAATAGAATGACATCCTCAATATTTTCAGTGTGCATCTTGTATGAATTCATTGACAAAAATATAAAAACAATTGATATATCAATTGTTTTGGCGAATTTTTAACTTTTCTAGTTGTATCATTGCCCTAGTATTAACCACATCTCAAATAAATAGAAGGTTTTTTTTCGTTTCATAAATGGTCGATTCTTTTATGAATCACCATAATCAACTCGCCAAAGGCCGGGAAGGTATTTAGGTCGGTAACTCAATAATTCGTTCTGGACCATAAAACTTCAAAGCGACGAAAAAAGCAATGGTCGATAGAATAATTCCGATCATAAAAATAGTATAGGTCCAACGTAATAGTTTATATTTTTTGTCTAGAACTACTCCGAGAAAATAGAGGTCTTTAGTCAACGTATTGTAGACATAGGTCTGGTCTTTAATGAGTTCTTGCATGGCCCATTCATAGTCGTTCAGTTTCATTTTATGGAAATTACCAAAAAACAAAAGGTTTACTTTTTTCTTTTCCACATCTTCTTTATCGAACTCGCCACTAGTAACATTGGGCCGTGTGGCCAAAACAGACATGACCATCGATATAATACTGAAGATTACGAATATTCCTGTCGGATAGATGAGATAATCATTAGATGGGTTGTCCAATTTGGGAATGAGGTTGGTCAACAACATGGAAATGATTATGGCATTGACAGAAAGTAGAATATTGGCTTTCGTATCGGCAATATCGCTCAGTTTCAGATGGTTTCGCATTGAAACACGATACATGGTCTGAATACCCCTTTCAGGACTTTGGTTCTTCAACCGCACCTTGAGCTCTTCTTTTCTTCGTGTCTTTTTTTGTTTTTTTAGATTTTTGACCAGTTTTTTAAGGTTCTTGTCCTTTCCTTCCTGCCAGTTTTGTTTCGCATAGTCGGTATAGAACCGGTGCTCGGTCTGGAACATTTTTATATTGGCCTTTCGCCATTCCTTAGGAGACATTTCTGCGATACCCAATAGTGATAATTCCTGTCGCAACATTTCAGAAGTATCGGCATAGCTTGATTGACCGAGGTGAGATGCATCTGCATCGCGAATGATTTCTTCTTGTAAATTTTTAGGGTCGTAAGTGCGGTGTGTGGCCATAATAAGGCTGCATACTTTTTCAATACCCTCTCTATCATATTTTTGCTGTTCCAAGAACGCTTTGGCGATAATGCAACCAGAGGCCTCGTGGTTTTCTGCACCTTTAGTGTATCCGGTATCATGCAGCCATGCAGCGAGGGTGATTGCTTCATTTTCTTTGGCGTTCAAGTCATGTGATTCCAACAATTCTTTAGTACTTTTAACCACTCTTTGGGTGTGCCTAAGATTATGGTACAAAAAGTTTTTATCCAAATCATTGGCGAGCAAATCGGTTACAAAATCTTCGGTCTTAGATAGTAAATCGGACATGTGATATGTTTATGCATCCAAAATACGAAATATTAAGAATGAACCGTATCCTTATTTCCAAACATTTTACCCTTATCGCGCTGATTCTGCTGTTTACGGGCTGCGCTACTTATAAAGCCAAATACGAAAGCGAAATTGGGATTACCGATGTAGTGGTAGATAAAGAGGTTTCGCATACTTTTTATCTCATCGGTGATGCAGGTTTATCTCCAATAAATGGAATGAACGATGCCTTGAAAATATTCAAAAACAAACTTGACGATGCCGATGAAAACAGTACGGCTATATTTTTAGGAGATAATATCTATCCCGCAGGTTTACCAGACCCTAAAGATTCTACAATTGCCTATCGAGAAGCCAAGAGCCATTTGGATGCCCAGCTCAAGACTTTGGAAAACTTTAAGGGCAATCCCTTATTTATTCCAGGTAATCATGATTGGTACACTGAAGGCCTGAAGGGTCTTGAGCGTGAACAAAAATACATCCAAAAAAAATTGAATAGTAAGGATGTTTTTTTTCCGGAGGATGGTTGCCCGATAGAAACAATCGAGCTCAGCGAAGATGTCGTGATCATTGCTATCGATACCGAGTGGTACCTGACCAATTGGGATAAGCGCCCAGAGATGAACGACAAGTGCGATATCAAAAGCCGAAGTAGATTTTTACTTGAACTTGAAGATAAAATTAAGGACAATAGGCAGCGAACTACAATTATTGCCATGCACCACCCTATGTTCAGTTACGGTCCGCATGGTGGGCAGTATTCTTTTAGAAAGCATTTCTATCCAAAAAGTAATATCGGTCCGCTACCTATTTTAGGTACATTCGTTAATGTATTAAGGCGAACTACAGGTGCATCTATTGCAGACATACAGAACAAAAGGTACGCTGACCTGCAACAGCGTGTGGTTACCTTGGCCCAATATTCCGAGAAGGTCATCTTTACTTCCGGTCATGAGCATACCCTACAATATATCGTTGAACAGAATACGCCCCAGATCGTAAGTGGCTCAGGGGCAAAGAAGGGAGCTACGCGTTTATTGAACGGAAGTAAATTTTCTACCGGACAAATGGGCTATGCAACCTTAGAAGTTTATACCGATGGGTCTTCAAGGGTTCGATACTATGGGTTCGATGATACTACCAAGGAAGAAAAATTTCTCTATACCACAGAAGTATTGCCCCCCGATAGGGCCCTTGATGAAAACAAATATGAAGATTCGTTTCCCTCGGAAGTATCCGCAGCGATCTATTCGCCTGAAGAAGTCGATAGAAGTGGTTTTTTCAAGACCTTGTGGGGCGAGCGATATCGAAAGTATTACGGTAAAAAAGTCAAGGCACCCACAGTTAACCTTGATACACTTTTCGGAGGTCTGAAACCTGTTCGGCGCGGAGGGGGGCACCAATCTAAATCCCTTAGATTACGTCATAAGAACGGCAAGGAATATGTAATGAGGGCCCTACGGAAACTTTCAGAATTATATCTACAGTCAATGGTATTTCAGAAGCAGTATATCATGGACGATTTAAAGGATACGTACCTGCAAAAGTTTCTGTTGGACTTTTACACAGGGTCTCACCCTTACGCGCCATTTACGATCGGGCCCTTGTCTGATGCCATCGGGGTGTACCATACAAATCCGGTCTTATATTACATTCCGAAACAGCCGGCCTTAGAAGATTTTAACCAAGACTACGGCGATGAGCTCTACATGATCGAAGAACATGCCGGTGACGGCCACGGTGATCTGGCCAGTTATGGTTATAGTGACGAGCTGAAGGGTACTGACAGTATGCTCGAAGATCTACGAGACGACGAAAAATACGAAGTCGACTCGCCACTCTACCTGAGAGCTCGCCTATTCGATATGGCCATCGGTGATTGGGACAGGCATGTGGATCAGTGGCGATGGGCCGAGTTTAAAAAAAAGGGTTCAAAAAAGATTATATATCGACCAGTGCCCAGAGATCGTGATCAAGCGTTTTCAAATATGGGAGACGGTCTTTTTATGAACTTGGCAACGCGTACCGTACCGGCCTTAAAACTGATGGAAGGCTTTCATAAAGAAATACGTGATGTGGCGGGTTTTAATTCATCACCCAAGACCTACGTTCTTGATATCGCTTTGCTCAGTGAACTGACACGCGACGAATGGTTGCAAGAGGCCAAATATATTAAGGAAAACCTGACTTCTCAGGTAATCGATAGTGCTTTTAAATCGTTTCCTGAAGAGGTGCGCGATACCACGGTCGATGAAATAAAAAGAAAGCTGTTGTCACGCATAGAAGATTTGGATAATACCGCATTGGAGTATTATAGAATTTTGAATAAATATGCCGTGGTCACAGGCACCGATAAAGATGATTGGTTCGAAGTTACCTATTCGGATACCGATGTTGAGGTAAGTGCCTTTCGGATTATTGATGGAGAAAAGAAAAAACAATTTTTTGAAAGACGATTCGAGCCAAGTATAACCAAAGAAATTTGGGTATACGGGCTTGACGACGACGATAGGTTCGTCGTAAAAGGTAATCATAGAAATAAAACAAAAGTACGACTGATCGGAGGGCAGAATAATGATGTTTACGAAGTAGGCGAGGGTCGAGGTACCTACATTTACGATCAAAAATCGAAAAAGAATACATTTGAAAATGTATCCAAGGCCAAAGTTCGATTGCTCGATGATTACGAGGTGAATACCTACCAGCCCATGAAGTTTAGAAGTAGTTCAAATATGATTATTCCGACCATTGGTTTTAATCCAGATGATGGAATAAAGATTGGAGTGAGCGATACCTATACCTATAATGGCTTTCGCCAAAACCCATTTACACAACAACACAAGGTCGATGCCGCTTTCTATTTTGCCACCAGTGGTATCGAATTGGGCTATAGCGGAGAATTCGCCAATTTATTTGGAAGATGGAACCTAGAAATGGCCTCCCGTTTTACCAGTCCGAACTTTGCCATTAACTTTTTCGGATTCGGTAACGAAACCGAAAATTTTGACGATGATCTCGATTTTGATTTCAATAGGGTAAAACTACAGACTTTTAAGTTGGCACCTTCACTGGTATGGAGAGGGCAATTGGGAGCAAAGTTCAAAACGGGCATTGCTTACGAGTCGATAAATGTGGAGGAAACGGATAACCGATTTATCGACACGTTCTTCCAGCAAAGCGGGGAAGAGAGTTTGGAGCAATTTGTCGGTATCGATGCCGAATATTCATATTCGAACGCCGATAATCTGGCGTTTCCCACTATGGGAATGGCGACTTCTTTGGCGGTAGGTTTCAAGAACAATATCGATAACGGAAAAAGTTTTGGCTATGTGATGCCCAGTTTGAGCTTTGACTACAAATTGGTACCCAGTGGCAGGTTGGTACTGGCCACCAAATGGAAGGCCCATTTAAATATCGGTGACGACTATGAATTTTACCAAGCGGCCAGTATTGGTGGTACTGACGGATTAAGAGGGTTCAGAAACCAGCGTTTTACCGGTAAAAAGGCGTATTATCAGAATACCGATATCCGCTATAGTCTTAAAAAGATGCGTACCCAGTTGTTACCTCTCTCTATGGGGCTTTATGGTAGTTTTGATTATGGGCGCGTTTGGTTTCCTCAAGAAGATTCAAATATTTGGCATACTTCCTACGGCGGAGGTTTCTTTATGAACGCCGTTGATATCTTGACTGCAAGAGCGGCACTTTTCAATAGTATAGACGGACTTCGATTTGTTTTTGGTGTCGGGTTTGCGTTTTGAGGTGTTTAAAAAATTATTTAAGCGATGCACTTTCTAGAAAAAATCGAACAAGGCAACAATCCCATTATAGGAAATAATACAGGAAAATAGGAACGCCAATGCCAATCCGATATTAATCAAAATACCGGTTTTATGTTCTTTCATAAGTTTCCTATTATTTATCAATATGAATATGCCAATTATCACCAACGGTAAAACAAACACATTGAATATCTGGGAGACAATCTGCATTTCGACCGGATTTGAGCCAAACACCGGAACGATCAACGCAAATAGGCAGGCGAAGGCCGTAATTCTTTTAAATTGCCTTGATGAAGTATCTAACTTGCCAGATTGGTAATCCGCTATTAAAATGGGAACTATCAGCAATATTGGGAAAATAGAGGAAAGCCCCGCACTAAGCGTCCCAAAAAAGAAAAGGGTCAGCGCAAATTTGCCTGCTACCGGCTCCAGAGTATTGACCATATCCAACACTTGGGTTACCGGTTTACCGTCATAAAAGAGAGCACCAGTGGCCACCGCCATCACAGCGGCACTTATGGCAAAGACCAAAATTGCGGCCATAATGGCATCCTTTTTTTGTTCTTTTAGGTTTTTAATGTTCCAGCCTTTACCCTTTACGAAAAGGGGGCGCGATAAAAATGTAGCTGCTGCCATGGTAGTTCCGACAAAGGCGGCTACCAACATTTTACCACCTTGCACCTCTGGAATACTAGGAACGAGTCCACGTACTATGTCCGCGGGTAATGGGTAGACCATAAAGAGGGATATTAGAAAAGAAAGACCCATTATCGTAACAAAAATGACGAGTATCTTTTCAAAAAAGGTATACTTGCCCACCAAAAGAAGTGCATAAAAAATTGCCGTTACCACTGCAGCGATACCTATTACCGTTTCATATTTATATTCAGAAATCTGTGGAAAATAAATCGCAAAAATTTCATAAATGATATTGGCAGAAATCCCCATGATTCCCATTAAAGAATTCCATTGGCCAAAGGCAATTCCGATAATGATCAGAATGGCCATGACCTTGCCCCATTTCAAGTGTTTTTTAAATGCAAAAAGGGCCGTTTCGCCAGTTATCAGGGTATAATTGCCATAAACATAAATGAGGATACCTGAAAAGAAACAACTTAAAAGCAACACCCACAAAAGCTGCATGCCGTAAGTACTACCTGCAACGATCATTGAGGTAACACTTCCTGTACCGATGGTGTAACCAATAGCGAAAATTCCTGGACCAAAAGCCAGGACGACCGCCAATATCTTTTTTAAAAATGATTTGTCGGTCGCTGTTGGCTGGTTCATTTGTGAAGGTTTTGAATATTATATTCCTAGGCCTTGTCCTCCGGTAATTTGGATGGTCTCTGCAGTAAGGAAACCAGCATTATCGCTCGCCAAAAAAGAAACTACCGATGCCACATCTTCAGGTTGTCCGAGCCTACCTAATAAAATATTGTTTTTCCAGGAGGCGAATACCTCCGGTTTCGTCGATTTAATTTGGGCATGGAAGGGTGTGTCGATCGTACCGGGAGAGACGGCGTTTACTCTGATGCCATCTTGGGCAAGGTCTTTTGCCATTGCCCGGGTCAATGCATGAACTCCCGCTTTGGAAGTCCCGTATATTCCGGCCCCTGGTCCTCCGGCGTTCCACCCCGCAATCGAGGTATAATTAATTATAGATGGGTTTTCCCCTTTTTTAAGAAATGGTATTGCGGCCCTTGAAGCAAAAAACACGGAATCAAGGTTCAATGCCATTACAAATCTGTAAAACTCGGTTGTCATTTCTTCGAACCGGGACCTACCACCTAATCCGCCTGCATTATTGACAAGCACATCGATTTTACCGAACTTTTCTCCTATAGCTTTGATATTTGTAGTTACGGCATCTTCTTTTGTGACATCAAAGCCAAAATATTCGGCAGTGATTCCTTCCGCTGTAAGCTCTTCGATACGCTGAGCTCCCGCTTCATCATCTATACCGTTTAAAACCACGGTATATCCATCTTCACCTAATCTTCTTGCTACTGCAAATCCGATGCCCCCTGTAGCTCCCGTAATGACTGCTATTTTTCCTTTTTGATCGCTCATTTTATTAACTGAATTTAAAGTTTAAATTATTTTTCTGCTTTTAACGGTTCAATTTTTGGACATAAAATCCAGACGCTTGCCATTGTAATAATTGCCAGTGCCGCACCGATTACAAAGGCCGGTGTATAATTACCCCCTGAAGTAAGCCAAGGCACCAAGGCCGTTAGGCCAAATGCCCCTAATTTGGCCCCCATTCCTGCAAATCCTGAGAGGGTGCCCACCGATTTTCCGCCGAATAGATCACTCGGTAACGTCTGCACGTTACCAATAGCTATCTGAAAACCAAAAAGGATAACGGCCATGAGTGCAACAGCAGTTTCCGGGCCTCCGGGATTTTTCATTGCCAACAGTGTCGGCAACATAATCATACAACCTAAAGAGATGACGAACTTGCGGGTTTTGTTCACCGACCATCCTACCTTGATACGGTTTTGGGCCAAAAGCCCTCCAAACCAAGCACCGATCATGGCGCCCACATAAGGCACCCATGCGTAAAAGCCTATGGATTTTACATCCATTCCGTATACCTCGTTGAGATAAATCGGTATCCAAAATATAAATAACCACCAAATCGGGTCTATGGCAGTTGATGCGATAATGACACCCCAACTCTCTTTATGTTTTAACATCTTACCGGTATCGGGATTGTAACCTTCATCATCAACGTCATCTTTATTAGCATCTTGGTTTTTCTGCCCGGATAAAATGTACTGTCTCTCTTCATCGGTTATCCAAGGGTGTTTGGAAGGTGGAGACTTTACCAATATCCACCAAGGAACAAGCCATATTAACCCTAGGAGCCCGACCAAAATGAAAATGTAGTGCCAACTAAAATATACCGATAATAATCCTATGGTAGGAAAGGCGATGATACCTCCAATGGCCGCACCTGAATTGAAAATACCTTGGGCCAAGGCGCGTTCTTTGGTCGGAAACCATTCAGCGTTTCCTTTTGCGGCTCCCGGCCAATTTCCTGCTTCGGCCACACCTAGAAAAGAACGAAAAATGGTAAGGCTCACTACGCCCTTAGCAAAAGCATGCAACGCAGTAGCGATGGACCAAAACCCAATCGATAGTGTAAAACCGAGCCGTGTTCCGACCTTGTCAAAAATCTTTCCAAAAATGGCTTGGCCAAAGGCATAGGAAAATATGAAAAAGGTTGAGATGAGAGCATAAATTCCTTTACGCTCGTCTGCGTTCTTTTCTGGGTATAGTTCTTCGGCCATATCGGGCCACAGTACTCGAAAAGGAAGGCCAACGATGGTAGGGCAGGCCTTTACGCTGCGCTATATCCCCGCAAGGGAAGACTTGAATCCGATTACCGTATTTCAAGACCCTAAACATTTACAACGGGTTGCCGTAGAAGAATGTCCTGAAGGAGCGGTTTTGGTAATCGATAGCAGAAAGGATGCCAGAGCGGCCTCCGCTGGTTCGATATTGGCTACAAGACTTATGGTAAGGGGAGTTGCCGGAATAGTAACCGACGGCGGTTTTCGAGATTCTGCCGAAATAGCCGATTTAGATATGCCATCATTTCACAATAGACCCTCGGCGCCTACAAATCTGACATTGCATCAAGCCATAGCAATTAATGAGCCCATAGCATGTGGGGATGTAGCTGTGTTTCCCGGTGATATAATTCTTGGTGACGATGATGGAGTAATGGTCATTCCGGCCCATTTGGTAGATGAGGTTGCTGAAGCGTGTAGCGAAATGACTTTATTTGAGAATTTTGTTTTGGAACAGGTTCAGAAAGGAAGGTCGATTGTTGGATTGTATCCCTTGATGGATGAAAGAATTCGAAGAGAATATGAAAAATGGAGTAAAGACAGAGACCTGAGTTAAATAGGAATTTAAGGGTCGTAGCAAACGTTTTTCAGAACCTAAAACCATCTTTGGCCCAAATCGTATGATTACGGAAGTTTATACGAATACAGGTTCCTTCCCTCCGGTCCGGTCTCTTCATCCGACAACAAAAGCGTGTTTTTATCGATAAAACAAACGGATTCCAACTGCGTGCGCACACCCAAATCGATTTCTCGGATATCCGCATTGATAAAATCATCCTCGGAAAAATTGGTCAGGATCCATAGTTTACCATAGCCTAGTAACACGATCGTTTTCTTATCTTTCGAGATATCGGCAGCGGTAACCTGACAGGTTTTCCAATCGGAGCAAATCTTTAGCTTACCCATCAACTTGGCATTGTATTCCCCTTTTTTATCGGGAACCTTATAGATCCATGTTTCCCCGGTGAAAGGATCGGTCCTGTTTTTTGTGAAAATATAGAGTTGGTCGTCGTAGTGGAAAAAAGCTTCGGCGTCGAAAGTTCTTTTCTTTTTTTTGGGCGGAAAGTCTTTTTGCTCCGGATAGTGGAACTCGATTTTTTCGGCGTCTATTTTATCGCCCGGTTCCGTTTCGGGGTTCGGAAGTTTGTATATGATGAGGTCTTTTCGCCGGTTACCGTTGTTTCCAAAATCGCCGATATAAAGATTTCCCTTGCTGTCTTTGGCCAAATCTTCCCAATCACGGTTTTTCGCATTTTTTACTTTAAATTCCTTTAAAATTTTACCTTCAAAATCGATTTTGTAAATATAATCACCGTTACCGCTGTCTTCAATGCCCCAAACGGTATTCTTCTCATAGGATGTCAGGCCTGAATTTTCTTTTTTCCCTTTCGGAAGTTCGGTAATATAGGTCAGTTGCCCATGGTTTGCACAGCTGATGAAGAGTAATACAACGAGGGAACTGATAGATTTTTGCATTGGCAACGCATCTGGCAATTGGTTCACTACTCTTTGTTCAGGGCAATGCCGTCTTCTGTTTTCATATTGAGGTTCTCGATTACAAATGTACCGAGATCTCGTCCCTGTCTTACACCGATTTCAACGGCCGCGCGGTAATGAATGCCCCCGTACATACGGCTGATTGCGGCCTCGTCTGCCGCTTGCCTGAACGATTTGAAACTTCTTACCGGTAATCCGTACGGTACTTCCGTATCGTCGTCAAAAGCAAAATCATCACCAAAAACATCGGTTAGGGCAATAGAGGCCGCTCCGGAAACCACACTATGGCCACTGGTATATTCCGGAAAAGGTGGGGTTTGTAAAACAGGTTTCCAACTATCGTCAATATGTTGGTTGATCAGGGTCTCGGGCCTGATGAGGTTGCTCCGGTATTTCTCGTCCCAGCAACTGATAAAGGCATCGGCCATGGCAATTGATGCTTTTGTGTAGGCGTAGAGGGTTTTTTCAAAATCACTGTTCGTTTTTCTGGCTGCAATTTTGGTAATACCGATCCAATGCGCACCGGGAGTGATTTTTTTTGTAGCAAACATCAAATGACCTCTCGTTACCGAAACGTAGGGATTACAATCCCAGAACTGCGCAATCTGAATCTCTTCGGAGGTATCACCCTTTTCGGTAATCTGATTGCTGATATCGTACACTTCCTTTAGTTCTTTGTAAAAATCTGAACCTTCTTCCATAGAGAAGTCGGGTGGGGGCGATGGTTTGAACTGTTGTGCCGAATCTATTACAAATGGGCGAATCTTATTCCAATGGGGTTCGATACCATCCATATAAGCAGGTGGGGTAGGTTGCCATCGCGTCGGATCATCGGCATCGACCGTGAATTTAGGCATGGTACGGGTCTGGGCATAGTTGTCTTTACCCATCCATTCCCCAATATGGTCGGCGACCTTTAATCCATACTCTTTTGAAGCACTGAACAAAGATGGGTTTTTCCGTTCCCAAGCAGTGTAAAGGCTATCACGGAGCATTTCCATTCTATCTTCAGAAAAAATCAGTCTTTTGTTCAGCTCCATATGCGCGACCATGGCCGCGACATTATAATTGATGGTTTTGGTAGTGTCGGGCTTAGGAATAGCGTTCAAATCACGTACCTGTCCGGCCAAAGATGCATACGAATCATTACCAAGTGCCATAATTTCATATGCCGCAATATTTGGGTAGGCAAAAATACGGCTTGCCACCGGGGGCGAAAATATATCGTGGATCATAATTTCGGTTACCTTGTCGACCGAGGCGTGTAAATCCTCGGGCCCAATTTCTATGGGATCTTGTTTTTCTTCCCTACTACAGGAAAGCAAGAAAAGCGAGATCAAACATACAATCGAAATCTTCTTCATCTTTCTTCAATTTTATTTTATGATGATTAACCTTCTGAAAGTTAATTTGTCAAGTAGCTGTATTTTAGGAGAATACAATCCTATTTATCGGATGCAGATTCTCTAAAAAATAGTATGCAAAATTACATTAATTTAATTTCTTATCAAGACTCTTAACAAATAATCTATGTGGTTTGATTCGAAATATTCGATGTAAATACCTTTTTCGGCAACCGTGTTTTAGTGGCAGTTTGAAACGGTTTCACTTGAGTATTCTTTGGCGACCAAACACTTTTTGGCCGGTGTCGTAATAAAATTTTTGAGAAGTGAAAAAGAAAATAAAATACATTTTGGCAATAGATTCGTTCGTGTGCCGATCTCAATTTGGATTTTACTAGATTACCGTTTAATTTTTGAATAGTTCGTAAATAATCCGATATATTTATCCACAATAATCAAACTGAACAACAGAAATGATAGGAATACTTTCTTTTTTAGGCTTCACGATTATGGTGGCCCTGATAGCCTATTTTGCAACGCGAACGACCGACGAAAAATCTTCCGACGGCTATTTTTTGGGCGGTAGAAGTCTGACCGCTGGCGTAATAGCAGGTTCGTTATTGTTGACAAACCTTTCTACCGAGCAAATTGTAGGCCTGAACGGAAGCGCCTACAAAGATGGTCTATCGGTCATGGCCTGGGAAACGTTGGCCGCAATTGCAATGGTAGTAACGGCAATATTTTTGTTGCCCAGGTATTTAAAGGGGGGCTTGACCACTGTTCCCCAATTTTTGGCCAGTCGGTTTGACGTAGCTACGAAGACCATTACATCCGGACTATTCCTTACCGGTTATGTAGTTGTGCTTTTACCGGTGATCCTATATTCGGGATCTGTGGCCATAAGCGGCATGTTCGACGTGCCAGGTCTTCTCAATGTTTCAGATGACAGCGCGCTTATCATTTGCATCTGGGGAATAGGCATCATCGGATCTATCTATGCAGTTTTTGGCGGGTTGAAAGCGGTTGCTGTTTCAGATAGTATCAACGCGGTTGGACTGATTATCGGGGGTATTTTGATTCCGATTTTTGGGCTTATGGCGATAGGTGATGGAGATGCCTTGGAAGGTTTGCGAATGATGATGGCAGCAAGCCCAGAACGATTCGATTCTACGGGAGAGCCCGGGCAAGAAGTACCGTTTTCCACAATCTTTACGGGCATGATGCTCGTACAGCTTTTCTATTGGGGTACCAATCAGCAGATAATTCAACGTGCCTTAGGCGCTAAAAATTTAGCTGAAGGGCAGAAAGGCCTGTTGTTGGCATCTTTTTTAAAGATTTTGGGCCCTTTGATACTGGTATTGCCGGGAATGATTGCTTACTATTATTTTGAAGGTGGACTGGACTCAAGTGATCTTGCCTACCCCGAACTAGTGCGTGCCGTTCTACCAAAACCATTGGTCGGATTCTTTGCCGCGGTTCTTTTTGGTGCCATTCTAAGTTCTTTCAATAGTGTGTTGAACAGTTCCGTAACCCTCTTCGGCATAGATATTTATAAGCAACACATCAATACGGAGGCCTCGGAGTCAACGGTTGTGAAATACGGAAAAATATTTGGAATCTGTTTGGCACTAGCGGCTATGTTCATAGCACCTTTAATCGCTGAAGCAGGTAGTCTTTTTAATTATTTGCAAGAAATTAATGGCATCTACAGCATACCGATATTGACAATTATTATTGTGGGATATTTAACGAAAAGAGTTCCAGCTATTGCGGCAAAAATCGGAATTCTTTCGGGATCGATTTTATATATTATCAGTCAATTTGTTCTCAAACCGAATTTAGTTAATAGCGCACTGGAAGAAGCGAAAGCGTCAGGCGTGGTAGATGAGGCGGCTTTGAGGCTTGTTGAGGCCGATGCATACCCCCATTTTCTACACGTGAATCTCATACTGTTTTTATTGAATGTTGGTATTATGCTGTTGATAGGTAAGTTTTATCCCAGAGAAACCCCGTATGTACAAGAATACACCAAGCAAGTGGCAATAGAACCCTATAAATACGTCAAGCAAGGCGGTATCGCTGTTTGCTTGATTGTAATTAGCATCTATATTTACTTTGCGAAATAATTCGGAACAAAAAAAGGGCCTCAATAATTTCGAGGCCCTTTCTGATTTTTTGTCTTAAAAGTTATCCTTAGATGTATTGATTTATGATATTCTCGAACAATTCCTGCTTGCCGCTTTGAAGTTCCAACTCCCCATTTTCATTGGCAATATCATAGAGATCTTTAAAGTCGAGTTTTCCGTTTTCGAAATCATTTCCCTTTCCGGCATCGAACGAACTGTACCGTTCTTTACGCAACGATTCGTAAGATGAGGAGGTCAAAATTCTGTCGGCAGTGATCAACCCTCTCGCAAAAGTATCTATACCTCCGATATGGGCATGAAAGACATCTTCCATATCGGTAGAGTTCCTTCGTAACTTTGCGTCGAAGTTAATTCCTCCGCCCTGCAGTCCGCCAGCTTGTAAAAAGGTAATCATGGCCTCTGTAATTTCCGTAATATTATTGGGAAACTGATCGGTATCCCATCCGTTTTGATAATCCCCGCGGTTGGCATCGAGACTTCCCAGCATACCGTGGGCAGCTGCGACTTCCATTTCATGTTGCATGGTATGATTGGCCAAAGTAGCATGGTTAAATTCTAGGTTCAGTTTGAAATCGTCTTGTAAACCATGCTGGTGAAGAAAACCTACCACGGTAGAAGCATCAAAATCGTACTGGTGTTTCATAGGCTCCATGGGTTTAGGCTCGATAAAGAAATTACCCTTAAAACCTTGGCTTCGCGCGTAATCACGGGCCATACCCAAAAACCTTCCCATATGGTCAAGCTCTCTTTTTAAATCAGTGTTCAAAAGAGACATGTACCCTTCACGGCCTCCCCAGAACACATAATTTTCGCCACCCAGCGCTATAGTCGCGTCCAAGGCCAATTTTATCTGACCGCCAGCGCGTGCCAGTACATTGAAATCCGGATTTGTAGATGCGCCATTCATATATCTCGGGTTGGAGAAGCAATTCGCCGTACCCCATAAAAGCTTAACACCTGATTCGGCTTGCTTGCCTTTTATATAATCAACGATGGTCGAAAGCCTTTTTTCCGATTCCGCAAAGGTTGGTGCCTCTTGGACAAGATCGAAGTCATGAAAGCAGAAATAATCGAGTCCCATTTTGGTGATAAATTCGAAGGCTGCATCTGCCTTGGCTTTTGCCGCATCTACGGCATCTGCAGGTTGATCCCAGGGAAAATTCTGTGTTCCGGGGCCGAACGGATCAGCACCTTGGCCACAGAAGGTATGCCAGTAGGCGATAGCGAATTTGAAATGTTCGCCCATTGATTTACCCGCTATAATTTGTTCTGGGTTGTACCATTTGTAAGCGAATGGGTTATCGGAATCTTTGCCTTCATACTTGATTTCACCGATTCCCTTAAAATACTCTTTGTCTCCTAATAGTGCCATGATTTATAATGTTGAGTTAATATGTTATTAAATTATAATGATTGCCAACCTCTTGTAGCAACCGTTTTGAACTTTAAACTGGTTGTTGGTAACTATCAAGTTTGCAATAGTGAAAAAGTTGACTCAATCTTGTTCTTTTTTAAGCATTTCTTGCAGTTCCAATTTCCATTTTCGATATGCTTTTTCATACGCCTTTTTGTCATCGGAAGGCTCGAAACGCATAACGAAATCATTTTCCATAATTCGCTTGCCAAAAGTATCGAAATCGCCTTTGTGCAATTCGCATGCCCTTGCCGCACCGATGGCTCCGGTCGTATTGTAGATTTCGATTTCCTGTCCGATAAGGCTAGAAATGGTATTCGAAAAAATATCGGAGCGAAACAGGTTGTCGTTTCCGGCACGGACGACTTTAGGCTCGATACCATCCGATTTCATGATTTCCATTCCGTAAACAAAAGAAAAGGCGATGCCTTCCAATGCCGCGCGACATAGATGCGCCTTATTGTGGTTATTCAAATTGACATTCGACAATCGGGTGCCTAAAGTTTTATTGTTCAGCATTCGTTCTGCCCCATTCCCAAAGGGAATGGTTAATAAAAGCTCTTGTGAATCGAGCTTCTCTACTTTGCCATCAAGTTTACGCGATCGCCGCTCAAGACTATTTAACCACTGCTTTGTATCTGAAGGAGCAAGATTAATCAACTTATCGCTGACTTTAATATGCTGAATAATCTCTCCACTGTAGGGAGTGGCAAAATTTACCCCTACCTCATAATCAACGCAGCCAGTTAGCAGAGTTGCTAAACACAACACCATCGGTAACAAAAATCTCACAATACGGCTATTTTTCATTACTGTTCCCTTTCCCCCTTTCCCCTAGCTAAAGTAGTTATAATGAT